>ERZ778018.40-NODE-40-length-286728-cov-15.037231_pt1 | contig 286728 bp, 252 predicted proteins | sample MGYA00375748_ERZ778018 | MGnify/ENA primary metagenome ERZ778018 (study PRJEB29350, sample SAMN05509839) | bioreactor metagenome | biome: bioreactor; material: wastewater | place: South Africa: University of Cape Town | collected 2014-04-22 ...
GGCCTTGGTCTCGATGATCGGCAGACCGGTCATGGAGCCGGCGCCCAGGTCGTCGGACAGCTTCGCGCAGCGCTCCAGCAAACGGGAGTGCAGGTAGAACACGTCACCGGGGTAGGCCTCGCGGCCCGGCGGGCGGCGCAGCAGCAGCGAGATGGCCCGGTAGGCCTCGGCCTGCTTGGACAGGTCGTCGAAGATGATCAGGACGTGCTTGCCGGCGTACATCCAGTGCTGGCCGATGGCCGAGCCGGTGTACGGAGCCAGCCACTTGTACCCGGCGGAGTCAGATGCCGGGGCGGCGACGATCGTGGTGTACTCCAGCGCTCCGGAGTCCTCCAAAGCCTGCCGGACACCGGCGATCGTGGAGCCCTTCTGGCCGATCGCCACGTAGATGCAGCGCACCTGCTGGGTCGGATCACCGGAATCCCAGTTGGACTTCTGGTTGATGATGGTGTCCACGCAGACGGCCGTCTTGCCGGTCTTGCGGTCGCCGATGATCAGCTGCCGCTGGCCACGACCGATCGGCGTCATGGAGTCGACGGCCTTGATGCCGGTCTGCAGCGGTTCCTTGACCGCCTGCCGCTGCACCACGGTGGGCGCCTGCAGCTCGAGCTGGCGGTGCGCCTCCGCCTCGATGTCGCCCAGCCCGTCGATCGGGTGGCCCAGCGGGTCCACCACCCGGCCCAGGAAGGCGTCACCGACCGGGACCGACAGCACCTCGCCGGTCCGGGTGACCTGCTGGCCCTCTTCCAGCTTCTCGGCGTCACCCAGGATCACGGCACCGATGGAGCGCACGTCCAGGTTCAGCGCCACGCCCAGCACGCCGCCGGGGAAGGCCAGCAGCTCGTTGGCCATGGTGGAGGGCAGCCCCTCCACGGTGGCGATGCCGTCACCGGTGGAGGAGATGATTCCGACCTCCTCACGGCTCACCGAGGGGGCGTAGTCGGCGACGTAGCCCTCGATCGCGGAGCGGATCTCGTCGGGAGAGATCGTCAACTCGGTCATCTGATTCCGTTCCTTAGCGTGTTACGTGGTGGTGCCGTGTCAAGCCATGCATGCCTGTGCGGTGTGGTGACGGGCGGGTCGGTCACCTCGCCAGCCGCTGCCGGATGGCGTCCAGTCTGCCGGAGATGCTGCCGTCGATGACCTCGTCACCGACCCGGATGCGCAGCCCGCCCCCGAGCGAGGCGTCGACGATCACATGCACCGCCACCTGGCGGGAATACACGGACCCGAGCGCGCCACGCAGTCGCGCGACCTGCTCGGCGTCCAGCGGCGTGGCGGAGGTGACGACGGCGACGAGCTTGTCCCGTCGCTCCGCGGCCTGCTCGACCAGCAGCGCCACGCCGTGCGAGTACGCGCGGCCGCCGGTGTCGCGGGCCAGGCTGGTCAGCAGGTTGACGGTCAACTGGTTCACCCGCCGGTCCAGCAGCCGGGTGACCAGGTCCACCCGCCCCTGCGGGGGGGTCGCCGGATCGTCCAGGATGACCGACAGCTCCGGGTTGGCGTCGATGATGCGGCCGAACCGGAACAGCTGGTCCTCCACCTCGTCCAACTCGCCGGCGCGCTCGGCCTGCAGGAATAGCGCCGTGCGGGACAGCCGTCGCAACCCGTCGACCAGGTCGCTGCCAGTGGACCAGCGGTGTGCCAGCGCGCCGATGAGGATCTGCAGCGGGCGGTCACCGATCTTGCCGGACAGCAGCCGAGTGGCCATGTCCGACTTGGCGTCGCCGGCGATGGTGGTCTCGGTGAGCAGCCGACGCAGGTGCGGCTCGCGCGCCAGGACGCCGGCGACCGCGGCGAGATCCTCGCCGACGGCGGACAGCGCCATCTCGTCCATGGTGGCGGCTGCCGTCAGCAGCTCGCCCGTCGCCTCGGCGAGCGCCTGCTGGGATGCCAGGCCGGCCATCAGCGCTCCAACTCGGCCAAGAAGCGGTCGACCGTGCGGCGCTGGCGGGCCTCATCCTCCAGCGACTCCCCGACCACCTTGCCGGCCAACTCGACCGCGGTCCGGCCCAGGTCGGCGCGCAGCTCGGCGACGATTTGCGCCCGCTGGGCGTCCAGCTGGGCGCGGCCGGCCGCGGCGACCCGTTCGGTCTCGGCGCGCGCCTTGGCCAGCATGTCGTCGTGGATGCTCTGGGCCTGCAGCCGGGCGTCCTCGCGGATCTTCGCCGCCTCCTCGCGGGCGCCCGCCAGCTGCTGGTTGTACTTCTCCAGTGCGGCCGCCGCGTCGGACTGGGCCTGCTCGGCCTTGGCGATGCCGCCCTCGATCGCCTCGGTACGGGCGGCGTAGGCCTTCTCGAACATCGGCCAGGCGAACTTGCCGAGCACGAACACCAGGATCGCGAAACACACGACCCCGATGACAAGTTCACCCCACGGGAGCCCCAGGACGGCCGGGGAGTTGGACTCCTCGACCGGTGGCGCCATGGCGGCCAGGATGCTTGGCACGGGCCATCAAACCTTTCACTTGGGTCACCCCACCGCGCCGGGCAGGGTGTCCGCTGGGCAGGGACGATCAGTAGATGAACGGCACCACGAAGCCGAGCAGCGCCAGCGCCTCGGACACCGCGAAGCCCAGGAAGGCATAGGTGCGGGTCAGGCCGGCGGACTCGGGCTGGCGGGCCGTGGCCTGGATGTAGGCCGCCCACACGATGCCGACCCCGATACCGGGGCCGATGGCAGCCAGACCGTATCCGATGGCGCCGAGGTTGCCGGCGATGTCGATGGTCACGTCACCTGCTGCGGCGAGAGCCTGAATGGCCATGTGGTGCTTCTCCCTTTCGGTGGTACCCGGATCCGCCGGTGCGGGTCGGGTTGCTACTGCGGTTGCATCGGTTGGTGCGTGTCAGCCCCGGCCCGGACGGCCGGCGGTGTGGAGAGGATGTCAGTGCGAATCCGCCATGGCGCCTTCCAGGTAAATGGCGGTCAGCAGGACGAACACGTAGGCCTGCAGGGCGCAGATCAGCAGCTCGAAGAACCACAGGCCGACGCTGGCCAGCGCGGGCAACACCGCCATCACGTAGTCCAGGCCACCGGACTCCAGCAGGTAGATGGTGCCCGCACCGGCCACCACGACCAGCATGTGGCCGGCAAACATGTTGGCGAACAACCGAACCGCCAACGTGAAGGGCTGCAGCAGGATCTTGGACAGGAACTCCATCGGGATCAGCAGCACGTGCATCGGCCAGGGGATGCCGGGGATGACGCACTGGCTCTTGAGGTATCCCAAGACGCCGTGCTTGCGGATGCCCACAAAGTTGTAGAGCACCCAGACCATCAGGGCCAGGCCCGCCGGAAACACGAAATGAGAGGTGACGGGGACGGCAGCCACCGGAATGATCTCGTAGATGTTCATCACCAGGATGAACGAGAACATTGTCGCCAGGAACGGGGCCCAGCCCTTGCCGACCCTGCCCATCACCTCGATGGCAATGCCGTTGCGCACGAAGCCGTAGATGCCCTCGGCGAAGAACTGAAACTTGGTCGGCACGATCTGCGGGCGCCGGGCAGCCGCCAGGAAGAACCACATGATCGCCACCGTGCCGATAATCAGCAGGCCGACGACCTTCCACGACGCGATGAACGTGCCGTCGCCGACGGCATCGTAGAAGAACGACTCGTGGACCGAGGGGGGCGTGAAGCCACCGCCATCATCTCCCTGCGCTGCGAGCAGGGTGGTCAGTGCCGAACTGGGACCCACCGTGGATTACCTCTCGAGGCTGGCCGGTTGCGACCCGGTCGCCGGGTCTTTCGGTCGATCTGCGCCCGGCTGTGGTTCGCGGCCGTAACGCATCACTACCGCATACACACCCAGGGCCATGCCGAGGATCGCGCCGATCGGAGTGGCGAATCGGGTTCCCCACCAGTGATCCAACAACCATCCGAGGCCACCCCACACGACCAGACCGCCGAGCAGGGTAGACGTCGCGGCCCAACCCAACTGCGTCCCGGTGGACGCGGCTCCCGGCTCAGACCGCTTTGTCATGGCAGATGCGACCCTATCAGTACGGTTGGCCCCGATCGGCACCCGGACTGCCCATCCGGACGCCCTGTGGCGAGCCTCTCCCCCGCGGGTCGGCGTGGCTGTCGGGCGGAACGGGGCGTGGGAGTGCCTCGCCGGGCAGATATCCGATTAGTGCGGGTCGACTCAGCTCGGGTCGACATAGAACAGCTTCGCGGTCCACACGTACCGCAGGTGCGCACCCATCCAGCACACCAGCCCGATCACCACGGCGATGGCCATCCAGCGCGGCGCGACCGGCCCGTCCGGCGGCAGCAGCACGATCACCATGCCCAGCGCCACGATCTTGACCAGGTACGCCGCCAGCGCCGTCACCAGCACCGCTCCCGGGTGACGAGCCCCCACCGCCGCGATCACCACGGTGGAGAGGGTGAAGAAGGCGCCGACGATGCCGATGCCGACGGCCACCCCGGCCAGCCCTCGTCCACCGACGGTGAGCCCGACGATCAGCGCGAGTACCGCTCCGGCGATCAGCAACACGATCCAGCACAGCCGCAGGTGCTCGGTCGACCAGGGCCCCGCCGTGCGACTGCGCTGCTCGGCCCGTCGCACCTGTGCCAGTGGGAGGTCGGGGTGTCCGGCCGACGGATCCGTCACCGGCTCGCCCGTCGCCGCTCCCGCCACCAACCTCTTGCGCACCGGTGTTTCCGTCACGGGTTGCTCACGCCCGGTCATCGGGGCTCCTTTCGCGCAGTGCTCGCCTCGACCGCTGCCAGGGCCCGCCGCGATCGCAGCCGACGTGCCCTGATCCATGGTCGCAGGGTCACCGCCAGCACCGCCAGCACCGCCAGCACGGCCGGCCACACCATGCGTTGCCAGGGCACGAACGCCAGCGACACGGCGCCGCCGGAGACCACCGCGGCCCACAGGTAGAACACCAGCACGGCCTGTCGATGCGTGTGGCCCAGCGCGAGCAGCCGGTGGTGCAGGTGCCGCTTGTCGGCGCTGAACGGGTGCCGGCCCTCGCGGGTGCGCCGGACGACCGCCATCAGGAAATCCAGCGAGGGAATGAACACCACGGCCAGCGCGACGATCAGCGGCGCGAGCGCGGCCACCGTGGTGCTGGCGCCCCCGTAGCTCGTGGAGCTGATCGTGCCGCCGACCGCTACCACGCCCGCGGACATCGCCAGTCCGATGAACATCGATCCCGCGTCGCCCATGAAGATGCGAGCCGGATAGAAGTTGTGCGGCAGGAACCCGACACAAGCCCCGACCAGGGCCGCGGCGATCAGCGGTGCCTGGGACGCCGAGCTGTCGTCCGCGGACGCCGCCAGCACGTGTGCGGAGAACACGAACAGGCCGATGCCCGACAGGGCGGCCACACCGGAGAGCAGGCCGTCCAGCCCGTCGATGAAGTTCATCGCGTTGGTCAGCACCAGCGTGATGAGCACCGTGACCATCGTCGACTGGTACTGATCGAGGGTGACGGTGGTGCCGTCCCCATCTCCCCCGAACGGCAGCCACATCACGATCCATTGCACGCCGAAGAACACCAGCAGCGCGGCGGCCAACACCTGGGCGGCGAGCTTGGTGACGGCGTCCAGGTCGAACCGGTCGTCCACCACCCCGACCACGCAAATGACGCCGCCCGCCACCACGACGCCGAGCAGTTGGCTGGACGAGCTGAACGCCCGATTCAGCTGCGGCAGTTGGGCGGCCAGCAGCAGGGCCGTGGTGAATCCGAGATACACCCCGACACCGCCCATCCGGGGTGTGGGGGTGGAGTGCACGTCCCGGTCGCGGATCGGCGTGAACGCGCGCATCTTGATCGCGGCGAGCCGGATCACCCCGGTCACCAGGAACGCCACCAGCGCCGACACGCCGAAGATCAGCGCATACTCCCGCATTGGCAGGATGAAGGTGGGCACCGACCCAGGGTAGTGGCCGGGGGGCCGCGCCCGGCGGCGGAACCGACGGCGCGCGGCGGGCGTCACACCGCGGACCTCCGGATCCGGTGGCGGCCATGCCACTTGCAAAGGGGATGCCACCATGTCCGGCAGCGACGGCGCTGTCCGCCGCCGGCGCAGTATCCACACCGTGCCGGCACCATGACCGACGAAGGGCCACGAGATCCCATGACACACCCCGCATCCGGACCAGGACCGGCCCAACCTGGACCGCCCCAGCCCGGACCGCCCCAGCCCGGACCGCCCCAGCCGGCCGGGCAGGGCGCGCCCGGCTGGATGCCACCATCCGGGTCGTGGCAGCACGCCGCGGCGGGCCCGTGGAATCCCCAGGCGGGCGCGCACCCGGGACAGCAGAGTCAGCCGGGCCAGCCGGGACAGCCGGCTCAGCAAGGTCAGCCAGGCGTGCTAGGCCAGCCAGGTGTACCGGGCCAGCCGGGCCAACCGGGACAGCCGGCTCAGCAGGGTCAGGCTGCCGGGCCCGGATCGCCCACTGCGGTAGCACTGTGCCGAGTGCTCGCGCTACTCGCGACGCCGCTGGGCCTGTCCATCCCGTTCGACTCGAGTTGCCTGTGGGCCAGTACGACAGCCTGGGCGGCGTTCGCCATGCTGGCGGCGCTGGTCCAGGCGGCCCCGCTGCTGTCCGCGAGCCTGGGCTGGACACCGCGACGCGGCTGGACGGTCGGCGCGGTCGGCACTGCGGCGCTCCTGCTGTTCTGGCTGCTGGTGGCGTTGCCCAGTGTCGGGTCTAACACCGGATTCACGCTGACCGTGGCGGCCGCGGCCGCGGCGGCCGGATCGCTGTTCGGGCCTGGCCGGAGGTTCTGATGGGGCTCCGCGGGCACCGTACCGAACCGGCCACGGCACGGCTGGGGCGATCGGGCGCGCTGCTGGTGGGAGCCGCGTGCTGCGCGGTGCTGGCCCTGGCGTTGCCCTGGTCCTCCGGCACCGACTCGACCTACATCCCCGGCTGGTATGTGCCCGGCATGTGCACCACGGTGCACGACAGCGACGGCTGGCCGACGATGGATTGCACGCCGGGCATGATCTCGCCTGGCATCTTCATGCCGGGGATCGGCGCCTACGGCGGCAAGGACACCGAGATCCGAGTATTCCTGGTGGCGATCGTGGCGCTGGTGGCGCTGGCCCGCCGTCGGCACCGGCCGTCGTTCGCGACCGCGGCGGTGCTGCTGGCAGGCGTCGGCCTGGTCCTTGCCGGGCTGCGTCCCCGAGCCGGGCAGATCGCCTATCTGGCCGGCATGGCGCTGCTGATCATCGCGCTGCGCGCCGATGGGCTGCTCGGCCGCCGCGCTATGCCCTTGCCCGGTCTGCCCGGGCAAGGGCATAGCGGCGGCGCAACCACTCCTCAGCCGCCTGCCGGAACGACCTCACCCGCCACCTGACGCAGCCGGTCCAGGGTCACCGCCCCCTGCCGAAGCACCCGGGGAGTCTCCCCCGTCAAGTCCACGATGGTGGAGGCCACCCCGATTGGGGCGACCCCGCCATCCAGATACACCGCAACATCCGGGCCCAACTGTTCGCGGGCCTGCTCGGCGGTGGTGGCCGGCGGCTGGCCGCTGCGGTTGGCACTGGACACGGCCATCGGACCGACCGCGCGCAGCAGGTCCAGCGCCACCGGGTGCAGCGGCATCCGCACCATCACGGTGCCCGCGGTGTCCCCCAGGTCCCACGCCAGCGACGGAGCATGCGGGAGCACCAGCGACAGCCCGCCCGGCCAGAACGCCTCGATCAGGGTGCGGGCGGTCGGCGTGACCTGCAGCACCAGCCCGTCGATGGTCGCCCATGACCCGACCAATACCGGCACCGGCATATCCGGCCCACGCCCCTTGGCCGCCAGCAGCGCCCGAACCGCCGTCGCATTGAAGGCGTCCGCGCCGATTCCGTAAACGGTGTCGGTCGGCAACACGACCAGCGACCCCGACCGGGCCGCGGCCGCTGCTGCATCCAGGCCGTCATGTCGCTGTGTGTGATCCGCGCAGTCGTACATCGTCACCGGGTCAGTCTGTCACTCGCCCGGCAAGCATCCGGCGACCGGCCAGCGTCACTCCCGCCGCGGCCAGCACATGCCACACGGCATGCCCTTGCAGCAGCGCCTGCGGCCGGCACCAGGGGCGGCCGGTTCGGCTGCGCCGGGCCACCAGTGCCCCCGTAATCAGCAGCCCGGCGGGCGTCGCCAGCGCACGCAGGCTTGCCCCGGCCTGCCGGTTGAGTCCGAGCAGCACCCCTGCCGCGCAGGACGTCACCATCGCGGCCAGCGAAAGGTCGTGCACGCGGCGGGAGAGTCGATCACCCGGGCCATGAAACCCCGCGCTACCGGCCGCGTTCGCGGCCAGCGCGGCAGCCAGCGCCCGGCCAACGAGGGCGTCCACGCCGCGAGCGTCGGTCAGCGCCCGACCCAACGCGAGCGCACCCACCGCCAGCGCCACCGACGACCCGGCGCTCACCGGCTGCGCGATCCATCCGGGCCGCAGCGCCTCCCCGTCGGCACGCCCCGGATGGCGGTGGTCAGGAACCCGGGCGAACGGCACTGCGGATCAGTCGCGGTCCGCCGCGGTGGCCAGTCGCACCCGGCGCGCGGTAACCACCCGTGGCCGGCCGGCCAGGTCGACATGGTCGGTGACGTCGCCCAGCACGCGGCGTGCGGCCAGCAGGGCCGGAACGGACTCACCCTGGCTGGCGTCGTGTTCGATCGCCAAGAAGCCCCCCGGCCGCAGCAGTCCGGCCGCGACCGAGATCAGCGGCCTGATCAGGTCCAGCCCGTCCGGGCCGGCGAACACCGCCTCCGCCGGGTCGTACTCGGACACCTCCGGCTCCACCGGCGTCCCGTCCGGGACATAGGGCGGATTGGCGGTGACGAGGTCGGCGGTACCGTCCAGATCGGCCAGCAGGCGCTCGTCGGTGATGTCCCCCCCACGCAGCAGGATCGGGGTGCTGCCGGCCGCGGCGTGCAGGTCGGCGTTGCGGCGCGCCCAGGCGAGCGCGCCCGGCGAACGTTCCACCGCATGCACCGTGGCGTCCGGGCGGGCGGCGGCAATGGCCAGCGCGATCACTCCGGAGCCGGCGCACAGATCGACCACCACCGGCGAGGGCGTGTCGGTGATCGCGGCCAGCGCCCGCTCCACCAGCACCTCGGTCTCAGGCCGCGGGATGAACACTCCGGGCCCGACCTGAACGGTGACGGCGCCGACGGTGGCGGCGCCGATCAGGTACTGCAACGGCTCGCGAGTGACCCGCCGGTCCACCAGCTCGCGGTAGGCGTCCAGCACCGGGTCGTCGACCAGTGGGTACAGCCCGAGCCGGGTGCGGCCCACGCCCAGCAGGTGGGCCGCCAGCTCCTCGGCGTCTACCTGCGGTGACGGCACACCCGCTGCGGCCAGGCGTTCGGTGGCGGCCAGGATGGCCACCCGCAGCGACTGGCGGTGGCCGCCGGGCTGGTGCGGGCCGGAGGGGTTGCTCATCGCGAACCGGCCCCCGTCGTGTGCCCTGCTGCCTGTCCGGCCAGTAGCGCGGCGCGCTCGGCCGCGGCCAGCGCGTCCAGTACCGCGTCCAGCTCACCCTCCAGCACCGCGTCCAGGTTGTAGGCCTTGAAGCCGATGCGGTGGTCGGCGATCCGGTTCTCCGGAAAGTTGTAGGTGCGGATCCGCTCCGAGCGGTCGACGGTGCGCACCTGGGAGCGGCGGGCGTCGGCGGCAGCGGCCTCGGCGGCCTCCCGGGCGGCGACCAGCAGCCGGGAGCGCAGGATCCGCATCGCCTGCTCGCGGTTTTGCAGCTGGGACTTCTCGTTCTGGCACGACACCACGATCCCGCTGGGCAGGTGGGTGATGCGCACCGCCGAGTCGGTGGTGTTCACCGACTGGCCGCCGGGCCCGGAGGAGCGGAACACGTCGATGCGCAGATCGGCCGGGGAGATGTCGATGTCGGCTGTCTCATCAGCTTCCGGGGCCACGAACACGCCGGCCGCCGAGGTGTGGATCCGCCCCTGCGACTCCGTCACCGGTACTCGCTGCACCCGGTGCACGCCGCCCTCGAACTTCAGCCGCGCCCACACCCCGTCGGCCGGCGCTGGATTGCCGGGCGCCTTGATGGCCACCGTCACCGACGTGTAGCCGTGCAGGTCGGATTCGGCGGCCGACAGGATTTCGGTCTTCCAGCCCCGATGCTCGGCATAGCGCAGGTACATCCGCAGCAGATCGCCGGCGAACAGCGCCGACTCCTCCCCGCCCTCGCCCGCCTTGATCTCCAGGATCACGTCCTTGGCATCGTCCGGGTCCCGCGGGGCCAGCAACTCGGCCAGCGCCGATTCGAGGTCCGCGGCCCGGCCGGCCAGTTCGTCGGCCTCCGCGTCGAACGCCGGATCCTCGGCGGCTAGCTCGCGAGCGGTGACCCAGTCAGCGCGCACCGCCTCCAGTTCGGTGGCGGTCCGCACGATCGGTGTCAGCTCGGCGTAGCGGCGCCCGACCCGGCGGGCGCGTGACTGGTCCGCGTGCAGGGCCGGATCGGCCAGCGCCCGCTCCAGCTCGGCATACTCGGCCCGCAGCGTGGACACGGCCGCCTGCGGCGCATCAGCGGGTGCCAATCCCATCCCAGCTCCTTCACGCTTCGACTCCGAACACGACAAACGGCGCCCGGCGACCGGATGGCCGCGCGGACGCCGTCGGTGGAGCTAACGCGAGGAACGCTTGCCGTACCGCGCCTCGAAGCGGGCCACCCGACCACCGGTGTCCAGGATCTTCTGCTTACCCGTGTAGAAGGGGTGGCACTTGGAGCAGACCTCGACGTGGATGCTGCCGCCCTTGGCCGTGCTGCGGGTGGTGAACTGGTTCCCGCAACCACAGGTCACCTCGGTGACTGTGTAGTCGGGGTGGATGCCGGTCTTCATTCTTGGATTCCTCTCGGTGCTGCGGCCGCCGGGTCGTCGGCGCGACTGCGCAGACGTGAACCGGAGCTCGACCGTTCAGTGTGCCAGAGCCCTGACATGCACACCAAAACACGCCGCGGGCTCGCGATGTTCCCGCGCGCGTGCCGCACCGCCAGCACGGGCCCGTACGGACCCGGCTACCGTGCCGGTCGTGGCCGTGATCCTCGCCCTGCTGTCCAGCATGTTGTGGGGCATCGCGGACTTCGCCGGCGGCACCGCGAGCCGGCGGCTGTCGGCGCTGGTGGTGGTGACGGCCTCGCAGGCCGTCGGACTGGCCGCCGTGGCGGCGGTGGCCGTGATCACCGGGCAATGGGACGCGGCCCTGGGCTACCTGCCCTGGGCGCTCGGGGCCGGCCTGGCGGGTGCCACCGGGCTGCTGGCCTACTACCGAGCGCTCGCCGTCGGGACGATGGGTGTGGTCTCCCCGATCGCCGCTCTCAGCGTGATCATCCCGGTCGTCGTGGGGCTGGCCGGGGGGCACTGGCCGTCGGCGGTCGTGGGCGCCGGCATCGTGCTCGCGGTGATCGGGGTGGTCGCCGCCGGCGGCCCGGAGCGGACGGCCGGTCGCAGCCTGCGCCCGGTGCTGCTCGCATCGTTTTCGGCGGTGTGTTTCGGCGCGACGCTGCTGTTCATCGCGCGCGGCGCGGAGCACTCGCCGCTGATGACGATGGTCGCCATGCGGGTGGCCTCGGTGGCGCCGCTAGCGGTGATCTGCCTGGCGCTGCGCGGCCGGCGGGACAGGCCCGGGGACGTGGCAGGCGGTCAGGTCCATCGCGACGGCATCAGCGGTGCCGGTGACGAACCCCACAACGGTGAGGGTCATCGAGTCGCCGTCGGCGCGGCGGTTGCAGCGCCGTCGGCGACCCGTACGCGGCTGTGGGTGGTGGTGGCCGGCCTGTTCGACGTGTCGGCCAACCTGGTGTTCGCGCTGGCCAGCACGCGGGGAGCGCTGGCGATCGTCGCAATCCTGGGGTCGTTGTACCCGGCGGTGACGGTGCTGCTGGCGCGGGTGCTGCATCACGAACGGTTGACCCGGCTGCAGCAGGGCGGCGTGCTGCTCGCGTTGATCGGGGTGGCGCTCATCGCGGGCTGGAGCTGAGCACCCCTTGGCCGGGGTTGTGTGGTCCAGCGGGCGCAGGGGCGCCCGCTGGACCACACAACCCCGGTACGGACCGACTCAGTCCTGCAGCGGCATGTTCTTGGCGACGGTCATCAGGAACTCGATGTTGGTGCGGGTCTTGCGCAGCCGCTCCAGCACCAGCTCCAGCGCCTGCTGTGCCTCCAGCGCGGAGAGCAACCGGCGCAGCTTGACCGTCACCGCCAGTTCGTCCGGGCTCATCAACAGCTCCTCCTTGCGGGTGGAGGAGGCATCGATGTCGATGGCCGGGAAGATCCGCTTGTCGGCCAGTCGCCGGTCCAGCTTCAGCTCGGCGTTGCCGGTGCCCTTGAACTCCTCGAAGATCACCGTGTCACCCGCCGACCCGGTCTCCACCAGGGCGGAGGCGAAAATAGTCAGCGAGCCACCGTTCTCGATGTTCCGGGCGGCGCCGAGGAACCGCTTCGGCGGGAACAGCGCGGTGGAGTCCACCCCACCCGACAGGATGCGCCCGGACGCCGGCGCGGCCAGGTTGTAGGCGCGGCCCAGTCGGGTGATGGAGTCCAGCAGCACCACGACGTCGCGGCCCATTTCGACCAGGCGCTTGGCCCGCTCGATGGACAGCTCGGCGACCATGGTGTGATCGCTCGGCGGCCGGTCGAAGGTGGAGGCGATGACCTCACCCTTGACCGACCGTTGCATGTCGGTGACCTCTTCCGGCCGCTCATCCACCAGCACCACCATGAGGTGGCACTCGGGGTTGTTGGTGGTGATGGCGTTGGCGATGGCCTGCAGCACGGAGGTCTTGCCGGCCTTCGGCGGAGACACGATCAGCGCTCGCTGGCCCTTGCCGACCGGCATCACCAGGTCGATGACGCGGGTGGTCAGGATGTGCGACTCGGTCTCCAGGCGCAGCCGCTCGTTCGGGTAGAGCGGCGTCAGCTTGGTGAACTCCGGCCGGTGCTTGGCGGCCTCCGGCTCCTGCCCGTTGATGGTCTCCAGCTTCGCCAACGGGTTGAACTTCTGCCGCTGCGAGGGCTGCTCACCCTCCCGCGGGGCCCGGATGGCACCGGTGATGCGGTCGCCGCGGCGCAGGCCGTACTTGCGCACCTGCGACATGGAGACGTACACGTCGTTGGGTCCGGACAGGTAGCCGGAGGTGCGGACGAACGCGTAGGAGTCCAGCACGTCGACGATGCCGGCGACCGGAACCAGGACGTCGTCCTCGCGCAGTTCCGGCTCCGTGGAGTCAGAGAACCGGTCGCGCCCGCGCCGGTTACGGTCCCGGTAGCGGCGCCCCCGGCGCCGGCCCCCTCCGTCCGAGTCGTCGTCGTCGCGATGATTGTTCTCGCCGCTGTCGCCCCGGCTGTCGCGGTTGCCGTCCCTGCTGCCATTGCGGTTGTCCCGGCTGTCGGTGCGGGCGTCGCGGGAGTCCTTGTCGCGGCCCTCGGCCCGACCATCGGAGCGCCGCTGGGAGGGCGTGCCCTGGTCCTGGTGCCCCGCCCCGGCCCGCTGATCGGTCCGGGCGTCGGCGCTTGCGGTCGCGTCGGGGTGCGATCCGCTCTCTGAGGCGGCCCCGTCGGACCGCGGGCTGCCGGCCTCGCCACCGTCACCGTCGCGCTTGCCGCGCCGTCCGCGGCGACCGCGGGCGCCGTCTCGCAGGGACTCGCCCGCGTCGGCACCGGCCCGGGCCCCGCCATCGGGTCCGTCGGCGCGCCCAGAGGCCGCTCCACCGGTGCCGGTGCCGTTCACGGCCGTGGCAGTGGGGGCAGGTGCGATGTCGGTCAGCGCCGGCTGGGTGTCGGGGACCCCGGCCCGTCGGCTGGCCGCGCGACGGGGACGGCTGGTGGCCGCCGTGGCTGCGGCGTCCGTACCGTCGGCGGTGCCATTCAGGTGGCCGGTGGTGGCGCCGTTTGCAGCACCGGCACGCTGGGTGCTGGTTGGGTTCGTGGTGCCGGCCCGCTCGGTGGTCGGCGAGGTGGTGCGCGAGGACGATCCGGTCGCAGCGGCGCGGTGTGCGGTAATGGCCGCCACCAAATCGCCCTTGCGCATCCCGGATGTGCCCTTCAGGCCCAGTTGGCCCGCCAACACCTTGAGGTCGGCGAGGACCATGCCGGACAGCCCAGAACCCCGGGCAGTGCGTCCGGTGGAGGTGGGCAGCTCCGTGGTTTCGGTCACGAAGATCCTTCCCGCCCGGGCGGTGATAGTGCCCGGGATCTGTAGGAATCGCTGGTGTCGATCCGACCCAGCGTGGGCCGCCACTCGGTGCGACGGCTGAGGTTCGACGGTCGGCTGCTCGCGTGCCGGCGTCAGGCCCGCGCGTCCTGCTGTTCAGACGGCGGCGGCTCCGGTCGCCCTCCGCAATGCGGCAACGCAGCCGCCTTCACGGGAACGACAGGGATCGGCAATGGACCCCCACACAAGACTCCGGCACTGCACAAGGCGGCCGGTCGACCGCCTTTAGCCTACCGGCCCGTAGCCATGGTTAGCAACATCGCGGCTGGCGTGTTTGTTCCGGGCCGGAGGGCATCCCAATGGCGCCGTCACCGCTGCCCTGCCCCGACTAGGGAAGTGCTGGAAAATGACGTCTCGATCGGACCAAGATCACCGCGACCTGCGGAAACGCGGGCCGGCCGCGATCGAGACGGCAAGAAACAGCGGATCCCTAGGGGTCAGTCCAGGATCTCGGCAGTGGCCCCGACCACCGACACGGGCACCGCTCGCGCGCGGAATCCGCTCCCGCCCAACGATTCCGGCTCGGGCAGGTCCCGCCCGAGGGCGAGCACCGAGGGTCCCGCACCAGACAGCACGGCGGCCACTCCGGCACCCCGCAGGCGGTCGAGCAATGCCGCGGACTCGGGCATCACGGACGCCCGATAGGGCTGATGCAGCCGGTCCTCGGTGGCGGCGAACAGCAGGTCGGGGTCGGCGGTGATGGCATGCACCAGCAGCCCGGCGCGGGCGGCATTGGCGGCGGCATCCGCGTGCGGGACCAGGTCGGGCAGGGCGGCCCGCGCGGTGTGCGTGGCGCAGGTGCGGTCGGTGGTGAACAGCACCGCGCGCAGGTCCGGGTGCGGCGACAGCCGTACCGCCCACGGCCGGTCGGCGGCACACCACGCGATGGTGAAGCCACCGACCAACGCGGGAGCGACGTTGTCGGGGTGACCCTCCAACCGGGTAGCCAGGGCCAGCACGGCGTCATCCGGTAATCGGGAGTCGCCGCCGGGGGTGAGCGCGCGAGCCAGCAGGATCCCGGCCACGATCGCCGCGGCGGACGAGCCCTGCCCGCTGCCGTGCGGGATCGCGTTGACGCAGTCCAGCGCCAGTCCCGGCACGGGCTCCGACATGGCGTCGAACGCGGCGCGCGCGGCGCGCACCACCAGGTGTGAGGCGTCGGTGGGCAGCGAATCGGCACCGACGCCGACGACGTGCACCTGCAGATCGCCGTCGGTCCGGGTCGCCGTGACCTCATCGTGGATCCCCCAGGCAAGCCCGAAGCTGTCGTACCCAGGCCCCAGGTTGGCCGACGTGGCAGGGACCCGGACGCGCACCCGCGCTCGCGCCTGCCGTGCGCCCGAGTCGAATGCCTGGCGGCGCGTCATGGCGCGTCCCCGGGCATTCGACTCGGGGGGGGCGGCGGCGTCATGCGAGACCGAGGGCGTCGGCGACGGCCCGTGAGGACACGTCGACAACGACCGGGTCGGCCATGGCGGCCAGCGCCGTGTCCGGATCCTTCAGCCCGTGGCCGGTGACGGTGCACACCACCAGGGACCCCGCCGGAAGCCGGCCGTCGGACGCGGTGGCCAGCAGGCCGGCGACCGAGGCCGCCGACGCGGGTTCGACGAAGACGCCCTCGCCGCTGGCCAACAGCCGATACGCGGCCAGGATCTGCTCGTCGGTGACGGCGTCGATCAACCCACCGGAGTCGTCCCGGGCCGCGATCGCGCTATCCCACGAGGCGGGCGCACCGATCCGGATCGCGGTGGCGATGGTCTCCGGCTCGGCAACCGGGTGGCCGAGCACCAGCGGCGCCGCGCCGGCGGCCTGGAAGCCGAACATCCGCGGCACCGCGTCGATCACCCGGTCGGCGTGATATTCGCGGTAGCCACGCCAGTACGCGGTGATGTTGCCAGCGTTGCCGACCGGCAGCAGGTGCACGTCCGGGGCGCGCCCCAGCGCGTCGCAGATCTCGAATGCCGCGGTCTTCTGCCCCTCGATGCGCACCGGGTTCACCGAGTTGACCAGGGCGATCTCGTCGTGGTCGGCGGCGGTCTTGCGGGCCAGTTCCAGGCAGTCGTCGAAGTTGCCGCGCACCTGCAGGATCCGGGCGCCATACGCCACCGCCTGGGCCAGCTTGCCGGCGGCGATCTTGCCCTGCGGCACCAGCACCGCGCTGGTCAGTCCGGCGCGCGCGGCATACGCGGATGCGGACGCCGAGGTATTGCCGGTGGAGGCACAGATCACCGCCTTCGCACCACGCGCCAGGGCATACGTCACCGCCACCGTCATGCCGCGGTCCTTGAACGACCCGGTCGGGTTCGCACCCTCGACCTTGAGGTAGACCTCAGCGCCGGTGCGCTCGGACAGCGCGGGAGCGGGCACCAGCGGGGTGCCACCCTCGCCGAGCGTGATCACCCGCGCACCTGCGGGCACGGCCACCCGGTCGGCATAGGCCGCGATCACGCCGAACGGGCGGACCCCGCCGGATTGCGTCACCGTCATCAGTACTCCTCCGCTACCCGCATCACGCTGGTTACCTTGCGCACCGCCGCCAACTCGCCCAGCCGAGCCACCGTGCCCGCCAGCGCCGCGTCCGGTGCGACGTGCGTGACGAGCACCAGGGTCGCGTCGTCGCCGCGACCCTCCTGCCGGACGGTGGAGATCGACACCCCGTCCTCGGCGAATGCCCCGGCGACGGTGGCCAGCACACCGGGCCGGTCCAGCACATCCAGGCAGATGTGGTACCGGGTGGGCACCTGGCCCATCGGCTGCACCGACAGGGCCGCATACGCCGACTCGCGGGGGCCGTGACCACCGGCCACCAGGTCCCGCGCGGTGGCGACCACGTCGCCGAGCACCGCCGATGCGGTGGGCGCGCCACCCGCGCCCGGCCCGTAGAACATCAGCCGGCCGGCCGCCTCTGCCTCCACGTACACGGCGTTGTACGCGCCGTCCACTGCGGCCAGCGGATGGCTGCGCGGCAGCATCATCGGGTGGGTGCGCACCGAGACGGCCGCGCCGCCCGGAGTCGCCACTCGCTCGCAAATCGCCAACGGCTTGATGACGCAACCGATCTCGGCCGCCGCGGCGACGTCCGCGGCGGACACGTCGGCGATCCCCTCGCGATACACGTCGTCCGCGCCCACCCGGGTGTGAAAGCCGATGGAAGCCAAGATCGACGCCTTCGCGGCGGCGTCGAACCCGTCCACGTCGGCGGTCGGATCCGCCTCGGCGTAGCCCAGCCGGGTGGCCTCCGCCAGGGCATGCTCGTAGCTGTCACCGGTGGCCGTCATGGCCGACAGGATGTAGTTGGTGGTGCCGTTGACGATACCCATGATGCGCGAGATACGGTCCCCGGCAAGGGATTCCCGAACCGGGCGGATCAGCGGAATGGCACCGGCGACGGCCGCCTCGAAGGACAGGTCGGCATTGGCGGCGTCGGCCGCGGCGTAGAGCGTCGGCCCGTCCTCGGCCAGCAGCGCCTTGTTCGCCGTCACCACCCGGGCGCCGCGCCGCAGCGCCGTGAGCAGCAGGCTGCGGGCCGGCTCGATGCCGCCGATCACCTCCACCACGATGTCCGCGTCCGGGCGGGCTACCAGCGCCTCGGCGTCGGTGGTCAGAAGCTCGGCGGGCACCTCGGGGTGCCGGTGCGGCCGGCGCACACCCACGCCGAGCAGCTGCAGCGGCACGCCCACCCGGGCCGCCAGGTCGTCGGCGTGCTCGGTCAGCAGCCGCACCACCTGGGAACCGACTACCCCGGCGCCCAGTACCACCACGCCGATGCGGTCCCGGGTCATCGTCCGCTCCCGCGTCGGGTGGTGCCGCGGAACACCAGAACGGAATATGCCAGCAGAGCCACCACCACGCAGACCGCAACGATCGCGATGGTCACCCGCAGCCAGTGCGGCATCGAGTCGGGTGCCACCAGCACCACCACGATCAGCACGGCGGCCACGATCAGCAGCACGGTTCCCGGTACCAGGGACGGCTGTTTCGGATTCGGCCGCTGCGGCCCGGGTTCGGTGTTCACCACGGCTCCAGGTTCATCAGGTCGTCGATCGTTTCGCGGCGCAGCAGCACCTGTGACTGGCCATCGGCGACGGCCACCACGGCCGGCCGCGGCAGCCGGTTGTACGTGCTGGCCATGGCGTAGCAGTAGGCACCGGTGGCCGCCACGGCCAGCAGGTCCCCCACCGCCAGGTCGTGCGGAAGATAGCAGTCCCGCACCACGATGTCGCCGCTCTCGCAGTGCTTGCCCACAACGCGAGACAGCACCGGTGGTGCGTCGGTGGATCGGGACGCCAGCGCGACGGTGTATTCGGCGCCGTACAGCGCGGTGCGGATGTTGTCGCTCATGCCGCCGTCGATGGACACATACCGGCGCGCCGCCCCGCCGTCCAATTGAACGTCCTTGATGGTGCCCACCTCGTACAGGGTGATGCCGCACGGGCCCACGATCGCCCGGCCGGGCTCGACCTCGATGCGGGGGGTCGGGATCCCGGCCGCCCGACACTCCCGGTCCACGATCTCGGCCAGCGAGGCAGCCGTGTCGGAGGCGGTCGGGGGGTCGTCCTGTGCGGTGTAGGCGATGCCCATACCGCCGCCCAGGTCCAGCGTGGTGATCGTGTCGGCCAGCCCGGGATATGCGGCCACCAGCCGGGCCAGCAGCGCCACCACCCGGTGGGCGGCCACCTCGAACCCGGCTGCATCGAAGATCTGCGACCCGATGTGGGAGTGCAGACCGATCAATCGCAGGCCGCCCGCGGCCAGCACCCGGCGGACCGCCTCCTCGGCGTCGCCCGCCGTCAGCGAGAACCCGAACTTCTGATCCTCGTGCGCGGTCGCGATGAACTCGTGGGTGTGTGCCTCCACCCCGACGGTGACGCGCACCATCACCGGGACGGGTTCGGCCACGGACTCCGTCACCGCCGCCAGCCGGGCGATCTCGTGGAACGAGTCGATGACGATGGCACCGACGCGCGCCTGCACCGCCGCCTGCAGTTCGGCGGTGCACTTGTTGGATCCGTGCAGGGCGATGCGGTGCGCCGGGAATCCGGCGCGCAGGGCCAGCGCCAACTCGCCACCGGAGCACACGTCCAGCCCCAGGCCCTCCTCGTCGAGCCAGCGCAGTACCCCGCCGCACAGGAAGGCCTTGCCGGCATAGTGCACCGTGTCGGCCCGACCGAAGGAGTGGGCGAAATCTCTGCAGCGGCTGCGGAAGTCGGCCTCGTCCAACACCATCAGCGGGGTGCCGTAGCGCTCGGCCAGCTCCCGGACGTCGACGCCGGCCAGGGTCAGTGGCCCATCCGGCACGCGCCGGGCGCCGCGCGGCCATACGACGTCCGAGATCGCCATCAGGTCGTCGCTAGGGGTCAGGGCCGGGCGGTCCGCTGGCACGACGTCCGCGTGCCGGGGGCCGGCGGGGTGCGCGATCACATGCGCTCCGGGGCGGTCACGCCGAGCAGCCCCAGCCCGTTGGCCAGCACCTGCCGAGTGGCGCGGCACAACCACAACCGGGCGATCGTGGCCGGCCCGGCCTCCTCGTCGCCAAGCGGCAGCACCCGGACGGCGTCGTAGAACTTGTGGTAGCCGGCGGCGAGATCCTCCAGGTATCGGGCGATCCGGTGTGGCTCGCGCAGCTCACCGGCGGTCGCGACGACGCCGGGGTAGCCGGCCAGCAGCGCGATCAGCTCGGATTCCTGCGGCGTGTCCAGCAGCTCCGGGTGATAGCCGTCCCCGGTATCGATGCCCGTATCAATTCCTAATTCCGCGGCGTGCCGATCCAGTGAGGCCAGCCGGGCGTGCGCGTACTGCACATAGAACACCGGGTTGTCGTTGGACTGCCTGGCCCACAGGTCGAGGTCGAGGTCGATGTTGGTGTCCACGGAATAACGGATCAGCGCGTAGCGGGCGGCGTCCACCCCCAGCGCATCCACCAGGTCCTCCAGGGTGACCAGGTTGCCGCTGCGCTTGCCCATCCGGACCGGCTGGCCATCCTTGATCAGGTTGACCATCTGGCCGATCAGCACTTCCACGGTGGCGGGGTCGTCTCCGAAGGCCGCGGCGGCTGCCTTGAGCCGGGCGATGTAGCCGTGGTGGTCCGCGCCCAGCATGTAGATGGCCAGGTCGAACCCGCGAGACCGCTTGTCCAGAAAGTAGGCAAGGTCGGCGGCGACATAGGCCGGGTGGCCGTCGGACTTGATGACCACCCGGTCCTTGTCGTCGCCGTAGTCGGTGGATCGCAGCCACCAGGCGCCGTCCTTGGCGTACAGGTGGCCGGAGCCCTTGAGGCGCTCGACGGCGGCGTTCACCGCGCCCGAGGCGTGCAGCGAGTCCTCGTGGAAGTAGACGTCGAAGTCGGTGCGGAAGTGGTGCAGCGAGGCCTTGATCTCGGCGAACATCAACTCCACGCCCTCGCGCCGGAACAGGTCGGTGGCCTCCGGGTCCGGCAGGGCGGCCGCCGTGGGGTGCCCGGCGACGATTCGCTCGGCGATCTCGGTGATGTAGCTGCCGCTGTAGCCATCCTCCGGAGTCTGTTGGCCCCGGGCGGCGGCCAGCAGCGAGCGGGCGAACCGGTCGATCTGCGCGCCGGCGTCGTTGAAGTAGTACTCGCGGGTGACGGCGCCACCGCTGGCCGCCATCACCCGGCCCAGGGCGTCGCCGACCGCGGCCCAGCGGGCGTGGCTGACCAGCAGCGGGCCGGTGGGATTGGCCGAGACGAACTCCAGGTTGATCTTCCGGCCGGCCAGCGCGTCGCCGGTGCCGTAGCGGGCTCCGGCGGCGACGATGTCCCCGACCAGCGCGCCCGCGGCGGCGGCGTCCAGCCGGATGTTGACGAAGCCGGGGCCGGCGATGTCGACGCTCGCGATACCGGGCGTGGCCGACAGGCGTGCGGCGAGCTTCTCGGCTACCGCGCGGGGCGGCAGCCCGGCCCGCTTGGCCAGCTGCAGGGCCACCGGAGTGGCGTAGTCGCCGTGGTCGCGCGAGCGTGGCCGGTCGATGGTGATCTCGTCGGGGATGGCGACGGCGAGGTCGCCGTCGGTGACGGCGGCGGACAGGGCAGCGCGCACGGCGTCGGCCAGCTGAGCGGGATTCACCGACCCATTCTAGGAAGGCCGCGCGAACGGGTTGACACCGCGCATGCCCGTACACTGGGCGCCGGTCCTGCGCGGCCGATCGGTGTTGACCCTAGGGCGCGCATCCCACGGAACGAGATCGGTGCACCCTGATGGCCAGTGGCAAGAACGCCAAGAAATCCCGCGCGCGCAAGCCGGTGATCAGCCAGCGGCGCGGGCTGCCCTGGCTGACCATCGGCGCCGTCGCGCTGGTCGTCGCCTTGGGCGTCACCATCGGCGTGGTGGTGATGAGTACGGTGTCCTACTCGCCTTCGGCGTCCAACAAGGACCCGTCGGTGAACATCAGCGGCGTCTACGCCGAGCCCGACAAGTACAAGGCCAAGCTGCACGTGGAGTCCACCCAGCGGGTCGACTACGACAGGTATCCCCCGGTCGGCGGTCCGCACGACGGGTTCTGGGCGGCCTGTAACGGTGTCGTCTACCCGGTGGCGATGCGCGACGAGAACATGGTGCACACCCTGGAGCACGGTGCGATCTGGATCGCCTACAACCCCAAGACCATCGCGAAGGGCGACCTGGACATCCTCAAGGGCCTGGTCGAAGGCCAGCAGTACATGGTGATGAGCCCCTACCCGACCCTGACGAAACATCCGATCTCGCTGCAGGCGTGGGGGCATCAGCTGCAGGTGGACAGTGCCTCCGACGAGCGGGTGCAGCAATTCATCACGGCGCTGCGGCGCAATCAGTACGTCTATCCCGAGATCGGCGCCACCTGCGACCAGCCGAGCTTCCCGACCTCGAACATCCCGGCCGAGTTGCAGTTCGACCCGAGCCCCCGCGGAGCCGACGCGGTGCCGCTGGACGGCGGTGACCTCGCGCCGGTGACGACCGAGATGAACGCTGCGCCGTCCAGCGGCACAGGCGCCACGGGCGGCTGAGCCGTGGTGGCGGGCGGTCCCGGCGAGCAGCAGCCGGTGGAACCGCCGCACCAGTGGACCCGTTCCTGGACGGTTGCGTTGGCTGCCCTGGGGGCGGTGGCGCTGTTGGTGCTCGGTGCGACCGCCGGGATCGCGCTGTTCTCCGGCAGGAGCGCCGGTGTCGTCCCGGACGCCGGATCGGTGGACGCCGGATTCGCGCAGGACATGATCGCCCACCACCGGCAGGGTGTGCTGATGGCCAGCCTGGCCGACCGACAGACCGACGACCCGGAGATCCAGCGCTATGCCTACGACATGGCCTACACGCAGACCGCGCAGATCGGTCAGATGGAGGGCTGGCTGGCGCTGTGGGGTCTACCGGAGATCGGTACCGGTCCGCATATGGCGTGGATGACGGTGGGAGGGCACCAGCACGGCGGCTCCTCGGACGCTCCGCTGGCGACGACCGGACTGATGCCGGGCATGGCCACCACTAACGAGGTGGCCCGGCTGCAGTCGCTGCACGGCAAGGCCTCGGATATCTACTTCCTGCAGCTGATGATCCGGCACCACGAGGGCGGCACGCCCATGATGCAGTACGCCGCGCAGCGGGCGGCCAATCAAGTGGTGCGCAACTTCGCCCAGCAAATGCTCGCCACGCAGAGCGCCGAGGTAGCGGACATGACCGCCATGCTCGCGGCTCGCGGCGCGAGGCCGCTGGACTACACCGCCCCGGTGCTGCCGACCAACTGAGCATTGCGGATCCGGGCCGGGCAGAATCGGCGGGTATGAGCGTGTACCTGTGTCACAGCGAGCCCGACCTGTACCAGCACGACGCCGATGTGGTGGGCGCGCGCCCCGGTGCGGTGCTGTTGTCCCGGTCGGCATTCCATCCCGGTGGCGGCGGCCAGGTGTGCGATGTCGGAACCCTGGAGCACGCCGGCGGGGTGCTATCGGTGACGGGTATCGAGCGAGACGGCGACGACTGGTGGCATCTGCTCTCCGACCCGACCGTGGAGCTGTCCGGCACCGTGCAGGTATGCATCGACGCCGCACACCGGAAGCGAGTGGCGCAGCTGCACACGGATTCGCATGTACTCAATGCGTTGGTGTTCAACGCCTTTTCCGGGGCGCTGGTGACCGGCGCACAGATCAACGGGGACGGCACCGGCCGGATGGACTTCGACCTGCCGGACGTGGACAACGATCAACTGCGCGCGCTGGAGCCGGCGGTGAACGACATCATCTCCCAGGCGGTGACGGTGCGCCAGGACTACGTACCCGTGTCGGAGGCCGAGAGCACACCCGGGCTGATCCGGAGCCTGTCGGTCGCTCCGCCGCCGACACCGGACGGCCGGCTGCGCGTGATCGACATTGCGGGCATCGACCGACAGGCGTGCGGTGGCACCCACCTGGCGAATACCGGAATATCGTCACCGTTCCGAATCGTCAAGGTGGAGAACAAGGGTCGACGCAACCGGCGGGTGCGGTTCGTGGTCGACCTGCCGGGCTCGGCGTGACACCTGCCGGTAGCCCCCTCACCAGACCCGGGACGCTACGCCCGGCAGAGAATCTCGCCGTTGACGATCGCAAAATAGCCATCGGGGTCGGCAGCCCATTCCCGCCAAGCCGCCGAGATCGCCTGCAGCTCGGCGCTGGTCGCCAGGCCGCGCTGCATCGCCTGGTCGGCCAGCGCCGACTGCAGGATCCGATCGGCCCACATCCCGCCCCACCATTCGCGGTCCGCCGGGCTGGCGTAGTACCAGACGGAGGAGGTGACGGCGACGTCGGCGAACCCCGCGGCGTGGGCCCAGGCCAGCAGGTGCCGGGCGGCGTCGGGCTCCGCCGCGTTGCCGCGCGCGATCTGCTGATACAGCGCCATCCACCGGTCCAGTTCGGGCAGCCGCGGGTACCAGAACATGCCGGCATAATCGGCATCCCGGGCGGCCACGATGCCGCCCGGGGCACACAGCCGCCGCATCGCGCGCAGCGCCCCGACCGGGTCCGGGAGGTGCTGCAGCACCTGATGGGCGTGCACCACGTCGAAGGAGCCGGCCGGCAGGTCCAGCGCATATACCTCACCCGTGAGGAAGCTCACCTGGACGCCGGCGTCGGACGCGGCCGTCCGGGCCCGTTCGAGCACGGCCACCGAGGGGTCGATGCCCACCGTCCGTCCCGGGGCCAGCCGGCGGGCCAGGTCGATCGTGATGGTGCCGGGGCCGCAGCCGACGTCCAGCAGGCTCATGCCCGAGCGCAGGTGTGGCAGCAGGTACCCGGCCGAGTTCTCGGCGGTGCGCCAGGTGTGCGATCGCAGCACGGTTTCGTGGTGGCCGTGGGTGTATCGGGGTTCGGGCACAACACCTCCAGCTCTGGCCGGCGACTTCGCCAACGACCCCGTCACCGTACCTCCCGCTTCTCATGATGTGGTTGCAATTCCTACAATGCGAGAATCCGGGGCGGCGGGCCCGACTGTGGCCACCCGGTTGCGAGCGGAGGTAGTCGCTGGCGCCAGAGGGCACGGCGGTGCGCTAGAGTGGACCACCGGGCCCCCGTAGCTCAGGGGATAGAGCACCGCCCTCCGGAGGCGGGTGCGCAGGTTCGAATCCTGCCGGGGGCGCCCACGGTCTTTCAGGCATAGTCATTTCAAATGATCTTCCGCTTCAAGGTCATGACCGTCTGCGCACAGCCTCTGGCGATGGCTGCCCGCTCCAGGTGGATCGCAACGTCCTCCAGGTCGTCCGCGACCGCTCCGCCGGATGGGCGGGTGGGTGGCACCCGACACCGACACTCAGCGGCATTCCCACCTCCCATCCGTGACCTGAAGCACGCCCTCCCCCGAACGATCTGGGCACATCGAGGGATCCGTAGCGCATGCCGGGACAGGCACATTCGCTAGCCCGCGAGCCGCCGCGCAGAGTTCGCGCGAACCAACCGCTCGAGGTCCATCCCGGTCGCCGCCAACGCCCGAAGCAAGCCTTCATCTTCGCCGTCCCATCGAGCGTCACACAGCAGTACCAGCGCCCCCACGGCAGCTGCGGTGGCGACAGCCCCCGAACCCGCCTCAATCTCGTTGGCCAACACCCGAGCAATCGGTGGTGCCAGGCAAAGCGCGAAGTAAAGGCTGCACAGACACATCAGTGTTTCGCGCGATCGCTTCCTCCGCGGTCGCACTCGGAACTATCTCGGCCTTGACGAAACTCACCAGTGCCATGCGCGCCGACACCACCTTGCTGCCACACGGCAATTGATCCAGCAGGTCCTCCGCCAGTGCGGTCAGCCGAGCCTGCAGGACAAACCAACACGCCCAGCGCTACATTTCACCTCTGCGGATGCGGAACAGTGACAGCGCCTGCGGCGTCAATCCGCCCCTTGCGGAAGTACAACAGCGGGCCGATCACGTTTATGAGCGACAACAGCCGCCAGCGCAGCTTGCCGCCGCGGATGCTGTTGGCGGGACGGCGCGTGATGTCGATTTGGGCTGCGGCCAGCAAGCCCACCTCCAGCGCGCCCGCAGCGACGATTCCAGCGCGTGCCCAGGGCGGCAGGTCCGCCCACTTCGTGTTCGCCATGCCCGTATTATCCGCCCACCACCGCTCGCCGGCCGCGATCCTCAGGCACTGATCCGCCACCTCGCTGACCGTGCCCGAGGTTGACCCCCATGACACTCATTGGCCCGTCGTATCGTTCATGGCAGACAACGTAGGCGCCCACGAGCCCGCTGCGTTCGACCCCGTTCAACGCCCGGACCGACACGCCGATCCTCGCAACCGCACCAGGCCGAGGTGCAGGTCACGCCTCCGGAATGTCAAGACGCTCACGAGTTCGCCGAGACCGGGAGGTTCGGGACGTCCGCCTCTGCCGCTTGGTCATCGTTCGCAAGAGACTTACGAGTCGGACCGTGCCCTCGATTGCCAGCAGCGCAAGCCGATCCCAGCATCGTCAGCATTTCGATCCGTGGGTGTTCGGCGTAGCTCGGAGGTCGTCAAGATGGGCGCCGTCGATCCTTTGGCAGCGGCCCGCACGGCGCGGGGACGCCGCTGCATCGCTGCATGTCACTGCGCGGCGCGAGACTGAGCCGCGACACTAGCCAGATTCGGAAATGGCCCTGAGTCTGTGGTCCCGGCTGATCCGGCTGCGGAACGCGAGTGATCCACCATCCGTTGCCGAGGCGCAGGAGGAACTGTTCCGGTTCAATATTCCTTTGGCGCACACGCTCGCACGTGATCACGACACATCTGGAGATCCCCACCACGCGAGAGGGCGCGCGGAGTTAGGGCTGGCCAAGGCGATCCTCATCTGGACACGCCCCGAGATGGCGCGGTTCGAGGAGTACGCGCGCAAGGCAATTCGCGCAGAATTCGTTAACGGGTCACAGCGTACTTTGCCCATGAATCCACTCTTGCGCAGAGCCCACGCCGTCAATACGCGTGGAGCCGACGGCGCCCGCCACTAGTGCCGACTGTCAATCGTTTCGATTTGGCGCCGTGATCCCCTTGGTGACTGAAGCCGCGCTTCGTGGATCGCAAGGAACCGCAACGCGGCACAGTCCACCCGCATCATGGGGAGCTTTGCCTACGAGTGACGATGCCGGACCTATCGAAGGCCCGTCCATGCGCTACGCGTCGTCGGAGCTCAGGCGACGCAGTACCGCGTCAGGGACGTGGGGAGCGGGAGCGATCCGGACGCGGGCATCGACGGTGATCAGCGACGTCTCGCTGCAGATCACCGGGTTGAGGTCCAGTTCGGCGATCTCCGGTACGTCGTCCACCATCTGCGCGATCCGGGTCACCAGATCGGCTACCGCGTCTCTGGACACCACAGGGCGACCGCGGAAGCCGTCAAGCAGTGTGGCTATCCGAAGCCCGTCGATCAGCTCCATCGCCGTGGCGTGGTCGAGCGGTGCGAGGGCGAAGCGGCGGTCGGTGAGCAGATCGGCAAGGACTCCGCCCGCACCAACCATCACGACCGGCCCGAATCGCGGATCCTGCAACGCGCCGACGATCAGTTCCGTACCGTTCGGCGCCATCGGCTGCACCAAGAGCCAAGAATCCGGCACCACCGACAGGACATCGGCCGCTGCGCGGCGCAGGGAGTCCTCGTCCGCGATGCCTACTCGGACCGCGTCCAGTTCGGTCTTGTGCAGCCCGCCACCGGCCGCCTTCACTACGACGGGGTAGCCCAGGTCGGCTGCGGCCCGGACCGCCGCATCGGCGTCATCGACGACCCGCTGCGGGCATGTGGTCACGCCGTAACAGTCCAGCAGTTCCTTGGTGGCTTCCGCGGACAGCCACTCCCCGCCCGCCGCAAGCGTTGCCGTCGCCAGTGCACGGGCCGCCACGGGGTCCGTACCGGGGAGGCATTCCGGCGAGATCGGACGGCTTCGACGGATCTGCCCGTACCGGCATGCCACGCTGATCGCCCGCGCGGCCGGTTCCGGAAAGGCGAATACCGGGAGGCCGGCCCCGGGCCGGGAGGAGGTGACGGCGTCGTGACCGCCGACAAGCGTGGCAATCACGGGTTTGCTGGCGTCGGCGGCGATGTCGGCGATCCGGGTGAGGACCGCCTGCGGGTCGCCCACGGCGGTTTCGGTGAACACCGTCATGACGACGTCGACCTCGTCGGCGGCCAGCAGCACCTGCAGGGCGCGCCCCATACGATCGGCGTCGGCGGCCGCACCGAGATCGGCAGGGTTCGCCCAGGATGCGGCGTCCGGAACAGCCTCTCGCAGGCGGCACATGGTGACGTCGGTCAGCTGCACCACTTGGAGGCCCGCCCCCGCTGCCGCGTCGGCTGCCAGGATCTGCGGACCTCCGGAATTGCCCATGATCGCGATGCGAGGACCGGCCGGCACCGGCTGGCTGGCCAGCAGACGGGCAGCGTCCAGTAGCTCGGGCATGGTGTCCACCCGGAGCACCCCCGCCTGTGTGAACATCGCGTCCACGACCACGTTCATGCTGGCCGCCGCGGCGGTGTGTGACCGTCCAGCTTGTTCACCGGCTGGGGTGCGGCCGCCCTTGATCGCGATGATCGGTTTGGCCGCCGAGATCCGGCGAGCGATGCGCGCGAACTTTCGCGGGTTGCCGAAGGATTCCAGGTATAGCGCGATGACTTTCACGCGCGGGTCGTTCTCCCAGGCGAGCAGCAGGTCGTTGCCGCTGACGTCGGCCTTGTTCCCCACGGACACGAACTGGGCGACACCGAGTCCCGACCGGGCAGCCGCCTCCACCACCGCGATGCCCAGGGCGCCGGACTGCGATGCCAGGCCGAGGGCCCCGTCTTGCATTTGAAGGCGCGCGAAGGTGGCATTCAGCCGGACCGTGGGATCGGTGTTCAGCACTCCCAGGCAGTTCGGGCCGATCAGACGCATCCCGAATTGGCGGGCGAGGGTGCGTATCTGCCGCTGCAAGTCCCGACCGGCCGTTCCGGTTTCGCCGAAGCCGGAGGTCAGCACCACGAGTCCGCGCACGCCCCGTCGCCCGCATCCTCGCACGACGTCGGGCACTCGCGGCGCGGGGACCGCAACGACAGCGAGGTCGACGGCGACCGGCAGCTGTTCCGGTGTGGTGACCGTTGGCATGCCGAGGATGGTCCCGCCGTGAGGATTGACCGCGTAGACCTGACCGGTGAAACCGCCTTCGATGATGTTGCGCAGCACCTGGTGGCCGACGCCGCCAGGTCGGTTGCTGGCACCGATCACAGCCACTGACCGCGGGCCTAGGACGGCGGTCAGGCTGGCGGCATCCGCCTGCGCTTCCCGGCGGTCGGACGCGGAGATCGCGTCCGGTCCCGCGTGCAGGTCGATGACCAGGCGCACGGTGCCGTACTCGTACGATCTCATTACCGGCAGTCCCAGGTCCCTCAGCAGCCGCATCATGTCGCCGTTTTCGGCCAGAACATCGGCGAGCAGGCGACGGTATCCGTATGCGCGTGCGACGTCCGCGAGGTGTTCGGCAAGCAGGGTTCCGATGCCGAGGTGCTGCTGCCCGTCGTCGATGAGGATCGCGATTTCCGCATCGTGTTCGTTCACGCGCTCGAACTCGGCGACACCGACGAGTCGGCCACCTATTTCGGCCACTAATGAGAGTTGGTCGGCGTCGCCAGGTGCCGCCAGCATCTCGGCATGTCGACGGACGCGCGCGCGGTCCAGGCCGAAAAACCGCAGGTACAGTGATCGGTCGGACGCACGCTCGTACAGGGCCATGAGCCCGTCGCGGTCGGCTCGGGTGGCGGCACGGATGTGGACCAGTGCTCCATCCGATCGCAGGGCGTCGACGTCCTTGGGCGGGGCGGTGGTCATTGCTGGTGCCTTTCATGTCGGTGGTTGTTGCACGGCGTCAGATGGTGACGACCGTGTCGGGGCGCCCGGTTCAGCAGCGGAGGACAGTCCGACCGATTCAGCCCACCGCACGGCGGCGGCTCGCGGCAGATTCCTTGGGCCTCGCGGCGCACGACATTGGGTCCATATCGTGGTGCGTCGCGTCATGGGGCCGTCGTCGGAGTTGATCGGGACCACCGCGACCGGGCAGGTGGCGTGGTGGCGTCGCGTTCTCGCTCGCAGGACAGTCGGTATACCGCCAGGCGACAGGCCATTTCTGGGAGCGCTTCGAATGCCACAGAACCATGGAGATCCTGTAACGCGGCCTTCACTTCAGCTTTCACATCGCTCCGCCTGACCGGCACCGCGAGACTGCTGGCCAGTTCGGCGGTCAGGGACGCCGCCAACGTCGAGAGCCGGCGTTGGAGCGTCGTTTCGGTCTGCGCGCGGGCCGGCGCGCTACGAGCGGGTGAGGTCATGGTCATCGGAATCTGGTCTCGCTCCGGTGGTTACTTCAACGAGCACGATGTCGACGATGCGCCGTTCCACGGGCCGCGACCAGTGTCATTGGTCCCGATCTCGCGAGTGTCGGGAAATCGCTCACCGGTAGATGCGGTATTGATGCCGTGGGGTCATGTCTTGTGGTCCCGCGCCCCATCCGGTGGTGTTGTGCCGCGGACAGGGCGGGCGTGGCCGCGGGAGGGGCTGAACACCGCCGCCCGTCGCCGCTGGTGCCGGTACGGCCTTGTCGGCGCAACGGGCGCCAACGGCGAGCCGACTCGATAGAACACCCGCTTGCCGAACTCGATCAACACCAGATACACCGCGACCATCACCGCCAGCACCGCGTAAAACTCCAGCGGCAGCACGCGGAAGCCGAGCACCGGGCCGAGCGGGGTGATCGGCAGGATCGCCCCAACCAGGACAACGCCGATGGCCGCGAGCGCCAGCGGCAGGCTGGGCCGGCTGCGGAAGAACGGCACCCGACGGGTGCGGATCGCGAAGATGACCAGGGTCTGGGTGGCGAGCGACTCCACGAACCAGCCGGACCGGAACTCCACCGGGCCGGCATGCAGCAGCCAGAGCATGACCCCGAAGGTGACGAAGTCGAACACCGAACTGATCGGGCCGAACAGCAGCATGAACCGGCGGATCAGGGCAATGTCCCAGTGCGACGGCCGGCGCAACTGGTCGGCGTCCACCTCGTCGGTGGGGATCGCCAGTTGGCTCGTGTCATACAGCAGGTTGTTCAACAGAATCTGTGACGGCAACATCGGCAGGAACGCCAGGAACATCGAAGCGCCGGCGGCGCTGAACATGTTGCCGAAGTTGCTGGACGTGCCCATGAGCACGTACTTGATCGTGTTGGCGAAGATCTGCCTGCCCTCGACGACGCCGTCGGCGAGCACATTCAGGTCCTTTTCCAGCAGGATCACGTCGGCGGCGTCCTTGGCGACGTCGGTCGCGGTGTCGACCGAGATTCCGATGTCGGCCGCGTGCAGCGCGAGCGCGTCGTTGACGCCGTCCCCGAGGAAGGCCGCATCGCCGCCGGAGGCGTGTTGCAGCCGCACGATGCGGGCCTTCTGTTCGGGGCTGACCCGTGCGAAGACGGTGGTGCCGGCAATCGCCGCGGTGAGCTCGGCATCGGTCATCCGGTCGAGATCGGCGCCAGTCAGCGAGTCGGGGGACTCCAGGCCCAGTTCGCGGCAGACTTGCGCGGCGACGGTGGGGTTGTCACCGGTGACGACCTTGACGGCGATGCCCAGCTCACGCAGTCGGGTCAGCGCCGCAGCAGCCTCGGGTTTGGGAGGGTCCAGGAACACCAGTAGGCCGATCAATTCCAGGTTCTGTTCGTCCGCCGGCGTCGGCTGCCGGAGGCCATCGGCGGCACGCGCAGCCACCGCGATCACTCGGTTGCCTGCGGCATATTCGGCTGCGAGGGCCCGCTGCGTCTGGGCCGGGATGTCGCGGCAGCGGTGCAGCACGGCCTCCGGGGCGCCCTTGGTGACCAGCGTGCGCACGCCGGATTCCAGTTGCACCACCGTGGAGGCGAGCCGGCGTCCGTGGTCGAACGGGAGCGTGCCGATCGTGACGGTGCGCTCTAGCTGGCGGCGCTGCTCGGCGGCGACCGGGGACGCCCACAGCGCCGCGTCGAGCGCGTTGGCGCCGACGGCCGCACCGCCCTCCCCGGTCATCTCGCAGGCCATCAGCCCGAACGTGATCACGTCGGCCGCTCGTCGTCCGGGAGCCGGCACACCGCGCATGAACCGCACGTGGCCGTCCGTGAGCGTTCCGGTCTTGTCGGTGAACAGCGTGCCGATGTCGCCCAGGTCCTCGATGCAGACCAGCCGCTTGACCAGGACCTTGTTTCGGCTCATCCGGCGCGACCCGGCGGCCAGGCTGGTCGACACCACGGCCGGCAGGAGCTGCGGTGTGATGCCGACAGCGATCGCCAGCGAGAACAACAGCGCGTCGATCACCGGCCGGTGCAGCACGACGTTGACGGCGAAGATTCCGGTCGTGAGCGTCCCTGCCACGTAGACCAGCAGCATCGAGAACCGCCGAAGCCCGACCTGGAATTCGGTATCCAGATGGTGCGTGCCCAGCCCGGCCGCGATGCGCCCGAACTGAGTGCGCGCGCCGGTGGCTATCACGATGCCGCGACCGGCCCCGCCGTGCACGACCGTGCCCATCAGCGCGCAGCACGACAGTTCGGCGATGGTGGCGCCGTCCCCGACCGGCGCGTTGGACTTGGCGGCCGGAATGGGCTCGCCGGTGAGCACGGACTCGTCGCATTCCAACCGGTTGACCGTCAGCAGCCGAAGATCGGCCGGCACGATGTCGCCGAGGCGTAGCTCGACGACATCGCCGGGGACCAGTGCACGAACATCGACCTGGACCGGCGCACCGTCGCGGATCGTGAGGGTCCGGTGCTGGATCTGCGAATGCAGCGCGTCGGCCGCGCGTTCCGCGCGGTACTCGTTGCCAAACCCCAAGCCCACGGACATCGCCACAATGACCGCGATGATGATCGCGTCCGATCGTTCCCCGACGAGGTACGAAACGACAGCAGCCGCAACGAGCAAGATCAGCAAGGGCGAACGCACCTGCCGCACTAACACGGCTAGCGGCCCCAACCGGTGCGAGGACAGCACGTTGTATCCGAATCGTGCCTGACGATCGGTGACCTGTTGACTGTTCAGCCCGCCCAGAGCGCTGCCGAGCCGTGCCAGCACCGCGTCGCTGGGCAGCCGCCCAGCGACACCAATGTCGCCCACGATGCCGTCGTACTCACGGTCACTCGCCGGCGGCGAAATCGCCGGTGCTCGCACGATGCCAGCGTGCGCGGGGCTCGGTAACCGACCGATAGGCCGTTGGTCACCGATCCCGGGGACGAACGTCCCGATCGGTCCCGCGCCTCTTGCGCCGGGTCCACCGCTGCAGGAAGGTCGATGGGGTGAACAACACCGATCTCCATCTCCTGGATGAGTACTGGCGGGCCGCCAACTATGTGTCGGTCGGGCAGATATACCTGATGGACAACCCGCTGCTGCGCGAGCCGTTGCTGCCCGAGCACATCAAGCCGCGGCTGCTCGGGCACTGGGGCACCACACCTGGGCTGAACTTCGTCTACGCCCACCTGAACCGGGCTATCCGGGCACGCGACCTCGACATGATTTACGTGTTCGGGCCGGGGCACGGTGGTCCGGCGGCGGTGGCGAACGCCTACCTGGAGGGCACCTACAGCGAGGTCTATCCGCACATCGGCCGGGACGCCGAGGGCATGCGGCGGCTGTTTCGGCAGTTCTCCTTCCCCGGCGGCATCCCCAGCCACGTCGCGCCGGAGACCCCCGGGTCGATCCACGAGGGCGGCGAACTCGGGTACGCCTTGCTGCACGCCTACGGCGCCGCGCTGGATAACCCCGATCTGGTGGTGGCGTGTGTGGTCGGTGACGGTGAGGCCGAGACCGGTCCGCTCGCGGCCAGCTGGCACGCCAACAAGTTCCTCGACCCGTCCAGCGACGGTGCAGTGCTGCCGATCCTGCACCTGAACGGCTGGAAGATCGCCAACCCCACACTATTGGCCCGGATACCTCGCGCGGAGCTGCTGGACCTGTTGCGCGGCTACGGGCATCGGCCGATCGTCGTGGAGGGTGACGACCCGGCCGTCATGCACGAGCAGATGTCCGCCGCACTGGATGACGCACTGGACGATATCGGCCGAATCCGGCAGGCGGCCCGATCCGGCAACCTGCACGAGCGCCCCACCTGGCCGGCGATCGTGCTGGTCACCCCCAAGGGCTGGACCGGCCCGGCCACCGTGGACGGGCTGCCGGTGGCGGGAACCTGGCGATCCCACCAGGTGCCGCTCGCGGAGGTCCGCACGAACCCCGCCCATCTGCGACAACTGCAGGACTGGCTGCATAGCTACCACCCCGAGGAACTGTTCACGACGGACGGGTCCCTGCGCCCCGATCTCGCCGCCCTCGCCCCGGCGGGCGATCGGCGGATGAGCGCCAACCCGCACGCCAACGGTGGCCTGCTGTTGCGCGATCTGGAACTGCCGGGCTTCCGCGACTACGCGGTGCCTGTCCCCCACCCCGCCGCTGGATTCGCCGAGGCGACCCGAGTGCTCGGCGGCTGGCTGCGCGACGTGGTGCGCGCCAACCCCGACACGTTCCGGCTGCTGGCGCCCGACGAACTCGTCTCCAACCGGCTCTCCGCCGTATTGGAGGCGACGGACCGGGTCTGGCAGAGCGAGATCCGCGACGGCGACGATCACCTCGCCCCGACCGGCCGGGTCATAGAGGTGCTGTCCGAGCACCTGTGCCAAGGACTGCTGGAGGGCTACCTGCTCACCGGCCGGCACGGCCTGTTCACCTGCTACGAGGCGTTCATCCACATCGTCGACTCGATGGTCAATCAGCACGCGAAGTGGCTCAAGACCACCAAGCAGATCCCGTGGCGCCGCCCCATTGGATCGCTGACCTACCTGCTCAGCTCGCACGTGTGGCGCCAGGACCACAACGGCTTCTCCCACCAGGATCCTGGCTTCATCGACCACATGGTCAACAAGAAGGCCCAGGTCGTCCGGGTCTACCTGCCGCCGGATGCCAATACCCTGCTGTCGGTGGCCGATCACTGCCTGCGCAGCCGCGACTACATCAACGTGATCGTCGCCGGCAAGCAGCCCTCCCTGACCTACCTGGACATGGACACGGCCGTCGCACACTGCACCCGCGGGCTGGGCATCTGGGAATGGGCCAGCAATCATCCCGAACGCCACCCCGACGTGGTGCTCGGCTGCGCCGGCGACATCCCCACCCTGGAGACCCTGGCCGCCGCCGACCTGCTGCGGCAGCACTTCCCCGACCTGGCCGTCCGCGTTGTCAATGTCGTTGACCTGATGCGCCTGGAACCGGACACCGAGCACCCGCACGGCCTGTCCGACAGGGACTTCGACGCGCTGTTCACCACCGACCGGCCGGTCATCTTCGCCTACCACGGCTACCCGACGCTCATCCACCGGCTCACCTACCGCCGCACCGGCCACGCCAACATCCACGTGCGCGGCTACAAGGAGGAGGGCACCACCACGACACCGTTCGACATGGTGATGCTCAACGACCTGGACAGGTTCCACCTGGTGATGGACGTCATCGACCGCGTGCCGTCCCTCGGCACGGACGCCGCGGTGATCCGCCAGCAGATGGCCGACGCCCGGCTGGCCGCCCGCGCGTACACCCGCGAGCACGGCGTGGACGATCCCACGATCAGCGACTGGACTTGGCAGCACTGACCGTGGCCGTCCTGGTGGTCAACGCCGGCTCCAGCAGCCTGAAGTTACGGCTGCTCGACGACCGCGACAACACCCTCGGAGCTGAGGATCTGCCCGACGTCGATCACCTCCAGCATGAAACGCTGCCGGAGGCCGTCGAGCGCCTCGCCCGAGCGGACGCGATCACCGCCGTCGGGCATCGAATCGTGCACGGCGGGGCGGAGTTCACGCGGGCCACAGTGCTCGACGACGCGGTGACGGCTCGCCTGCGTGATCTGATTGATCTGGCCCCGCTGCACCAGCCGAAATCCCTGGCCGCGCTCGATGCCGTCACCGCCGTGCTACCAGGAGTCCCGGCCGTTGCATGCTTCGACACCGCATTCCATGCCACGATCCCACCGGCCGCTAGAACCTATGCGGTGCCTCGCGAATGGCAGCGGCGCTACGGCATCCGCAAGTATGGCTTCCACGGACTGTCCCACGCCTACTGCGCCGGCCGGGTCGCGGATCTGCTGGGGCGCAGTCGATGTCGTCTCGTCAGCTGCCATCTCGGCGCTGGCGCGTCGCTGGCCGCGGTAGTGGACGGCCGGTGCATGGATACCACCATGGGCTTCACGCCGCTGGATGGCCTGATCATGGCCACCCGGTCGGGTTCGGTCGATCCCGGGCTGGTGCTTTGGCTCACCGAGCACGAGAATATGAGCCCGCACGAGATCGCCGATGCCCTCGAACACCGCTCCGGTCTGCTGGCTCTGGCCGGCACCGCGGACATGCGGGAAGTACAGGCTCGAACAGATTCCGGGGACGCCGATGCGCGGCTCGCGTTGGCCACCTATGTGCATCGGTTGGTGACGGCGGTCGGTGCCATGGCCGCCGCGGCCGGCGGCCTGGATGTCCTGGCCTTCACCGGCGGGGTCGGCGAGAACTCCGTCACCGTCCGAAGCATGGCCGCCGACCGCCTGGCCCACCTCGGAATCGTCGTCGACCCGGCAGCCAACGACGCGGCCGTACCCGACACCGATGTCAGTGCCGTAGCCGCGGGGGCCCGCACCCTGGTGATCGCCGCGCGGGAGGACGTGATCATAGCCCGCGAGGCGCGCCGCGCCCTGTCCTGACCGGTGCCGTTGAGCGTGGACCCTGTCGTTGCGGTCAACGCCATCAACCAGTGCTGCGATCCTCGGATGCGTGCCGCACAAGGCGTTTGCTCGCCAGCCGATCCGCCTCGGCCAGCTCGGTGGCGCTGACAACGCTGGCATCAGCGCCGGGAAAGACCAGCGTTGACCGTCCGGTATCGACCCAGTGGACCACGAATGGCGGCTCCCCGGAAGGGGAGCCCACCGAGACGATCTCGCCTCGGCGTCCGCTGACGTGGTCGGTCTTGGCGGCGACGATGAGCCAGTCGCCCGGCTTGGCCTTCATAGCAGAGTCCTTTCACCTCGGACAGCGTTTGACCTACTCAGGTGCAGGCCAGCGGGAACGGCGCGAAGGCTCCCACCGGCCCCCGGTTGCGGCAGAACAGGAATCCCTGACGGTGCAGGTCGTCGATGATGCCGGACAGCGCCGTGGGGTAGTTGGTGAACAGGTGGCCCAGGATCACGCCGCTGGACTTCGCCGAGTACGACGAGGTGCGCACGATATACCGGATGCTCGACACGCTCCTGCGGCTGCCATTGACGTACTGCCAGTCCCGGGTGTCGATGGTCCAGGTGCAGATGCGGTATCCCAAGTTTGCGGCGATGCCCGACACCCGGGAGTTGTAGGCGCCGCCGGGTGGGCGCAGCCGGTTGCTGTAGATACCGTTGCGGATCTGCCAGGCAATGTTGCCGTTCGATAATGTCGTCAGGTCGGGGTGCGAGTAGGTGTGATTCAGCACCCAGTGCCCCTGCTTGCGCAGGGTCGAGACGATGCCAGGGTACCGGCGCGCATACTCGTTGATCAGGAAGAACGCCGCACGGATGCCGCGCGACTGCAGGTAGGCGCCGGTCCGGGTCGCCCGGTACGCATCGCCGTACGCCCAATCGTCCAGGGTGAGCAGCACCCGCCCGGATGTGTTGCCGCACCGGGAATTATTGTAGGTGGCCGCCGTCAGGGTCACCACCGGCGGCGTGGTAATCCCCGGTGCGGCGGAACTGGCGGGCTGCCCCGGGCCGGCGGGCTGCGTCATGACGACGACCGCCATCAACCCCGCAGTGAGTGCCATGAGAATGCGATTCACAGCCATGACGGCCTCCTTCGGGCCAACACCTGTCTTCCTAGTCTTGGGACGTTTCGAGGTTCCCGTGTCCCGGCATGGCTCGGTGGCCGACGAGCCGTCCGGGCGTCGCCGGTGGATCGATCCACGGCCACAGTCCGGCGTGATGCATGCATTCCTCGGCCGAATCCAGCAATGCATCGATGTCGCTATCGCTCATATCCCCGCCATCGGCGCGTACCCATTCGCGCCAGCCTTCCGGGCTCAGGCCGTGGCAGTTCGCGCCAGCAGCCAGTTGCGCCAGATACTTGCGCATCGGCGGGCATGCCGCCCTGTCCAGGCCCTCGGCGGCGTACCGGGCGTCGGTGAGTACGTCCTCGTGATCGCGTTCCAATGATTCGCGCACACCGGTGAGGTTCATGTCACGTACCTCGAATTCAGACGGTGGGATGGAGCACGCCTCGCGGCGTGTGATCCCGGCTCTGCCAAGGCTTCTCCCCTCCGGCCAGGCCCGCTAGGGTCTAACGTCCTCGTGCATTGCGTCTGCGCGTCGGCCGCTCGTCGATGCCCGCAGCGCATTGACGATCGCAATGATGTCCACGGCCTCTTGACTGATCGCCCCCCAGAGCGGGGCCAGGCCACCGAGCGCCGCCACCACCATGAGGCCGATGCTCAACGTGATACCCACCATGATGCTTTGCTTGGCCATCGACATGGTTCTGCGCCCGATGGTCACGGCGTCCGCCGCGAGGTCGAGCCGGTCGGGAAGGATGACGATGTCGGCGGATTGGGCAGCGGCCGTGGCGCCCCGCGAGCCCATGGCCACCCCGACGTCCGCTGCGGCGAGCACGGGTGCGTCATTGACCCCGTCACCGATCATCATGACCGGTCCGGCCGTGTGGCTCTGGATGACGGCGACCTTGTCGGCGGGCAGGCACTCTGCCCGCACGTCCGTGATTCCGATCCGCCGCGCCAGTGCAAGCGCGGTGGGCTCGGCGTCGCCGGTGATCATCAGCGTCCGCGAGACCCCGAGATCTCGGAGGCGTTGGACCGTCCGGGCAGCCTCCGGGCGCGGATTGTCGGCCAAGAGCAGCGCGCCGGCGTACTTGTCGTCGACGCCGATGTAGACCGCCACCTCACCGCCGCCCAGCGGCAGGTCGGGGACAGCCGCGCCGCTCTGCGCAACGAACGCCGGCTTTCCGACGCGGACCCGGTGCCCGTCGACGATCGCGACAACTCCGTTCGTGGCCCACTCCTTGCCGTCTTCCACCGCCGGCAGCGCCAGTCCTCGATCCACGGCGGCGCGGGTGACGGATTCTGCCAGGACGTGCGAGGAGTGTCGTTCGGCTGCCGCCGCCAGGGCCAGCAGCCGGTCGGCGCCGATCCAGTCGGCGCTGACGACGGCGGAAAGGGTCGGTCGCCCCTGGGTGAGGGTGCCGGTCTTGTCGAATGCGACCGTGCGCGCTCGCGCCGCGGCTTCCAGGGCTGATGCGCCCTTGACGATGATGCCGCGCCGGGCGGCTCGGCTCATCCCACCCAGGAACGCCACCGGGGCGGCTATCAGCAGGGGGCAGGGTGTCGCCACCACCAGCACGGCCGCGAACCGCTCGGCGCTGCCCCCGGCGAGCCAGGCGATCACCGCGATGACATACGAAAGGATCGTGAACGGGACCGCGTACCGGTCCGCGAGCCGGACCATGCGGGATCTACTGCGGGTGGCTTGGCTGACAAGGCGCACGATCTGCGCGTACTGGCTGTCCGCGGCGCAAGCGGTCGCGGTGATCGTCACGGCCCCGGTTCCGTTCACCGCTCCGCTGAGCACTCGCTCCCCCGCCACGCGCTCGACCGGTAGTCCCTCGCCGGTCAGCGACGACTCATCGAACAGGGCCGCCGCAGAGACCAGGACGCCGTCCACTGGGACCACTTCGCCCGGACGCACCAAGACCGTGTCGCCTACGGCGACATCATCAATGGGTACGTCACGGACGGTTCCATCGCCTGCCAGGTGCGCCGAACGGGGCGCCGCGGAGAGCAACGCGCTCAACTCGCGCTGCGCTCGACCGCTCGCATAGTTCTCCAACGCACGGCCGCCGGTCAACATCAGCACCACGACCATGGCGGCGGCATACTCGCCGACCGCGAGCGTCGCTGCGAGCGCCGTCGCCGCCAGGATGTCGACGCCGACGTGGCCGCGGATCAGATCGCGGATCATGTCGACGGTCAGCCAGACTCCGACTGCAGCGGCGGCCACGATGATGACCCACCGCGCCGCGCCGGCTGCGCCTGCCCAGGACAAGAGTGCAGCCGCGGCGGCCGCCGCGAGCGAAGCGAAGAGGAGAACCGGTCGGCGGGTCGACGGCCGAACCGATCCGGCGGATTGCGAGATGGTCGCCTGCGTCATGCCGCGCCCTTCTGAGGCGGTGATCGGCTGGTACTCCGTCACCGTAGGCACATCCGAGGTTCTGTGGTCTGCGGCTTTCGACTCAGATCGCAAGGTCTTTCGTCTCTGGCCTCGGGCCGCCGCCGGGTGCTGGATTGAGTGTTGACATCGGTTCACGCGGAAAGGATCACGGCGATGGACATCCCACTATCGGCGAACTCGGTGGTAGCAGGGGTTGACGGCTCCACCGCCAGCGTCCAGGCCGCACAGTGGGCGGCGGCCGCGGCCATGCGCTACGGGCTACCGCTGCAACTCGTGCATGCGATCCCTCCGCTGCCGGCCAACGCCTATCCCACGATGGGGGTGTACATCGAGACCCTACGGCGAGCCACTCACCAGGAGGGCGAGGAGTTCCTGGACAAGGCGGCGGCAGCCGCACGAAACGTCGCACCCGAGGTGAAAATCACCCGCTGGCAAAAGGTCGGCGATCCCGTCGACGTGCTCAGCCTGGCCTCCGCCACCGCTCGAGTGATCGCCGTGGGAGCGACCGGACAGACCGGTCTCATCGAACTCCTCGCCGGCTCCACCGCATTGGCACTCCCAGCCCACTCGCACTGCCCCGTGGTGGTCGTCCGGCAGCCCGCCGACGGCACGGACGCCGCCGACGGTCCGGTAGTCGTCGGTGTGGTGGGAACACCGCTCGACCATCCGGCCGTCGCCTTCGCCTTCGAACAGGCATCCATGCTGGGAGTCGACCTGATCGCCGTGCACAGCTGGAGCGACTCACCGCTGCCCGATATCGACCGGATCACCGGGCAGCACGACGACTGGAACGCCATCTTTGAACGCGAACGACGGCTACTCGCCGAGGGCTTCGCCGGATACAGCGAACGCTACCCCGAGGTGGCGGTGCGGCCCGTGATCGTCTACGACCGACCGACGCGAGCGCTGCTCGATCAGGCACGGTCCGCGCAACTTCTGGTGGTCGGCAGCCATGGCCGCGGCCGCGTCGCGGGCGCCCTGCTGGGATCGACCGGCCGTGCGGTGATGAAACTGGCCCCCTGCCCGGTTGCCGTGGTGGCTCGCAGTCACTGAGCCGTGCCGCCCCGCGGCGGATCGGGCTGAGTCTTGGATGGGACGGGAGGTAGCCCGTGGACAGCTGGGTCGTTGACGCCCCCGGTCCGATCTCTTCCGGTCCCCTGCGGCGCGTCGACCTGCCCGAACCCATTCCCGGCGCCGGTCAGCTGCGAATCCGAGTGAGTCACTGCGGCGTCTGCCGCACGGACCTACACCTTGCGGAGGGCGATCTGCCTGCGCACACGGCGCGAGTAGTGCCCGGTCACGAGGTGGTCGGCACGGTCGATGCAATCGGCGACGGTGTACGGGATTTCGCGCCCGGCGACCGGGTCGGCGTGCCCTGGCTGGCCCGCACCTGCGGGCGGTGCCGCTTCTGCAGGACAGATCGGGAAAACCTCTGCATCAGCCCGGTCTTCACCGGCTGGGACGTCAACGGAGGGTATGCGCAGCGGTGCGTGGCCGACGCCGACTTTGTCTATCGCCTACCGGATGGCCTCGACGATCGCGCTGCGGCGCCGCTGCTGTGTGCGGGCATCATCGGCTATCGCGCGCTACGCCTGGCCGAGGTACCCCCCGGGGGCCGATTAGGCATCTACGGCTTCGGCGGCAGCGCGCACCTAACCGCGCAGGTGGCGTTGCATCAGGGACTGCGGGTTCACGTCCTGACCCGCGGCGCAGCGAACCGCGCGCTTGCGCTGCGACTCGGGGTCGACTCTGCCGGCCCTGCCGACGGCGCCCCACCGGAACCGCTGGACGGGGCGATCCTGTTCGCCCCCGCCGGCGATCTCGTGCCCGTGGCGCTGCGGGCCCTCGACCGCGGCGGAACACTGGCCGTCGCCGGAATCTGGCTCTCGGACATCCCCGCGCTGGATTACCGCGTCGAACTGTTCGGTGAGAACCGGCTGCGCAGCGTCACCGCCAACGCCCGACAGGACGGCGTGGAGTTCCTCGCACTGGCGGAGCGACTCGGCGTCCGGGCCAGCATCACCGAGTACCCGCTCGCCGAGGCCGACCGGGCGCTGGCGGACCTGGCACGCGGCGCCTTCAGCGGCGCAGCCGTACTGACCACGGGCCCGTGAAACCTCGGCGCGCAACAGTGACATCCGCCCGCGTCGAGACGGGACTTGCGACCCTGCCCGCCCGAAGCAACGACGGCCAGCCTGGAACCATGGATGCATTTCCGACCGTCGGCACTCCAGATTCTCAACCCCCGACGTCACCACCTGCACATCGGCCCCGATTCGCCCGGACCCTTGCCGTGATCGAATTCCTGGTCGGTACCGCAGCGGTCACCGCGGGCGCATTGATGCTGATCCGACCGGACGGCTCTCTGCTCGCCGCCGACCCGACCGTTCTCACGGTGACGCCGTTCGAGAATTGGACCGTCCCGGGAGTGCTGCTCGCTGTCCTCGTCGGCGGCGGATTCCTCGTGGCCTGTGCGGCTGAATGGAGCGGCATGCCGCTAGCATCGGCGGTTTCCGTCGCGGCCGGATCCGGTCTGATCGCCTTCGAGATCGTGCAACTCGCTCTCATCGGATGGCATCCGCTGCAGCCGACCATGATGATCACCGGTGCGGTGCTGGTCCTGCTGGTGAACCTTCGCGTAGCCGGCAAGTCATCGACAAGGGTCAACCAACCACGACGGGGAGCACAGCGACCATGAGTGATACTCCGAACCGGATCTTGGTGGGGTTCGATGGATCCGAGGAATCCAAGCAGGCCCTCCGCTGGGCCGTCGACCTCGCGGCTCTGCTCCACGCCGAGGTCCACGCGTTCCATGCGTGGAACCTTCCATCGAATTACGACTTCCCCTACGCATTCGAGGGCTGGGACCCGGCCATCGACCCACAGCGTGAATTCGATGCCGCCGTGCGCGAGATCGACACCGGCCGGCGCCCTGACCGGCTGCCGCTGAACGTGGTCCGCGGTGATCCCGCGCGGGTACTCATCGAGGAAAGCCATCAGGCCACCATGCTCGTGGTCGGCAGCCGGGGCCTGGGTGGGTTCGCCAGCTTGATGATGGGCTCGGTCAGCGCCAAATGCGCACGCCACAGCGCCTGCCCCGTCCTGGTGATGCACGGAACGCAGGATCTGTACCGAACCTCGACGAGCGATGAATCGCTCTGACGCGGCTGCGAACGCGGCGCACGGACGCAGCCCACTGGTGTTAGCTGTGCTACTTGTGCTCTCGGCGCAGGCATGCTCACCCGCCACCGCACCGACGCCGACCTCCAGGCCATCAATCAGCTCGGTCGTGTCACCATCGCCGCACGCACCGCCGTCGCAGACATCAACATCGGAACCGAGCCAGCCGTCGACATCAGCATCGTCAGCATCTGAATCGACGACACCACCCACCGTGTTCTCGACACCGCCGAGCACAGCATCGAGCGGCGTCGCCCCGACTTCCCGGCCCACCACAACCACAACCCGGGCGACCGATAGCCGATCCACCGTCCAAGCCACCTCAGCGCGAACAACTACCACCAGCGGGCACGTCTCGCCGCCGAATACTCGGGGCTCCACGCCCGCGTCCAATCGTTCCCCAACCACGCGCACATCCCCACTGCCCTCGTGGACGAGCGCGCCACCACCGACTCAGGGATTCCCGGCAGCGCTGGCAGGGCTGGATATCGAGCGGATTCCGACCAACCGCCCCGTTGTCGCCCTGACATTCGACGCCGGTGCGAATGCCGACGGGTTACCGTCGATCCTGGCATCGCTGCGCGCGACCGGTGTTCCAGCGACGTTCTTCTTGACCGGCCGCTGGGCGACGACCTTTCCCGCCGGTGTGCGCCAGATCGCGGCGGCCCACTATCGCATCGGCAATCACTCCGATACCCATCCCATGATGACATCGCTGCCCCGGGAGGCGATCAGTGCCGAACTCACTGCTGCCAGGGCGAAGATTCTCGCTGCCGGCGGCACGGATCCGCTGCCGTTCTTCCGGTTCCCGTTCGGCGACCGGGATGCCCGCACCATCGAGGCGGTCAACCGCGTTGGCTACGTGGCGGTCCGATGGACCGTGGACACCCTGGGCTGGCAAGGCACCAACGGAGGTATGACCAGGCAGGCAGTGATGGACCGGGTGCTGGCCGCCGCACGCCCGGGATGCATCGTCTTGATGCACCTGGGCTCGAGCCCTGACGATGGCACCACCCTGGACGCAGACGCCCTGCCCACCATCATTTCCGCGCTTCAGGCACGTGGCTACCGGTTCGTGACGCTGGATGCTCTGCTGTGAGAGTGATATCCGTGGCAGATCATGTCGGCTCCCGGCCGGAAAACCCCGTTTGCGTGCCGCGCTGGCCCTGATCCGTTCCCGGCTCCCGGGCTACCGCGTCCGCCTGTGTCGCGCTACCCACAGCGCGACGGCCACCAACGCCGCACCGGCCGCCAACAGAACCAGGGCCATGGACAGCAGCGACTCGACGTAGGCGTGTACCACGATGGGCAGAACGATCAGCGTCCCCGCCGCACCTATGCCCACCATGACAAGGTCGGCTGTCATCACCGCTGCCACCACCACCAACACCACCGGCAGGACTCCCAGCCAGGCAGTTTCCTGCTGCACGGCAAGGACTACCGCGCCGATACAGGTCCCGACCGCCGCCAGCAGCAGGCCAACGCGGCGCTGATCCGCACCGATGGGCCGACCGGCCCGGCGTGCTGCGTCCCCCGCTGACGCTGGCCGGCCTTCGACGCCCGGCAGCAACCCATACCATGCCGAAATACCCCAGGCCAGCGCCACTACGGCGATCGCGGCGCCGTCAAGGACACCGCCCGGCTCCGCCGCGGCGTTCGCGACGGCCACCGCCAAGACCTGCACCGCGGCGAACGCCGCCATCTGCTGGGGAACCGCGCGATGCGCCAGCCACAGCGCCCACGTTCCAATGGTCAAACCCCCCGCCACTTCCAGCAGCGCGGCTGACCCGGTAGTGGAGGGGACATCGGTCAGCACCACCAGCAGCACCCCCAGGGTGGCTGAGCAGAGCAACCACAGCACACCGCGAACTCGTGATGATGCCGCCCCGAATCGTGGACGTGCCGCGACGCCCGCCAGCAGCAGCACCACCGTTGCCGAAAGCGGGATTGCAATGCGGGCTGCCCGGGTCAATTCGGACCAGTACCCGACGGTCGCGACGACCAGGGCCGCGAGAATCACCGCGCCACCCAGGTATGCGAGCGCCTCGACCGCCACTGATCGCCGCGGTATCGCCCCCTCGGTCCGGCCGGTGGCCGGCACGCGATCCGGCCCGGTCAGGGCCGCGCCGGCCAGCTGCTCCCAGCGGGCGATTCCCGCTGCCTGTTCTGCGGAGATCAGACCGGCCGCTACCCAGTGATCCAGCTGGGCTGCCAGGTCCTTGCGGTTCTCAGCGGTGGGATGCATCAGGGCTCACCCACCGGCTCCGGCGGAGACTTCTCCGACGGCGATCTGAACAGCTCCGCGAGGCGACCGAGTTGTTCACCCCAGTCGACCGCCCGATCCCATTCGCCCGGCAGCAGCGGGCCCGCCATGCCTGCAACGTAGAAGCTCTGCGCCGGCATTACCATGCGGCATCCGGCCCGATCGAGCAAACGGCCGGCGGCTCGCGCAGCCGATCCCGGCAAGTATCGCATCCGGCGGTGACGGGTGTCGAAGGTCGCGACCAAGCAGCCGGGAACGGGGGGCAAAGCGGCGAGGAACTCCCTGATCCCGGTACGGGTGTCGATCTCGTCGTCCGAGCGGACGGCGGCCTGCTGCCGCGTGTCCGGTGTCGGAAGGGTCAGCCCATGGGTCGGCGCACCGACCACGAGCAGATCGGGCTGAGCGAACGGTGTTGCTGGAAACGAGGTAACGGGAGTCGCGCTCGCCGCCATGCGCGTGGCAAGTCCGTGGGTTATCGCTTGGGCGACGCGCTCGGTATTGCCGAACATCGACTCGTACACCACTAGGGCTCGCATCGGCCTGTCCCCTTGTTCGTCGCGGAGAGCCGAAGCCTCCGGCTGGGTTGCACAGGTACAGCGTCGCCGCCGCGGCGCGGTGCCACGCAGGCACCAAGGTCCCGATCGGCAATGCCATTCGTCATCACTGGCGCCGCGGCACCCCTGGCTCGGCGTATCCGGCCATACGATGACATGGGGTATGTGGGTTGCCGCCCAGCGGCGTTCGCGACACCTCGACGAACCGGCTACCCCACCGGCAACCAGGAGGGTGTGATGGACAACGATCGACCCGAGCCCGTGATTGCAGAACTTTCCACCGCCGAGTGCTACCAGAAGCTGGCTTCACATACCGTCGGCCGTATCGGAGTGATCGTCGATCAGTACCCGCTGATCATCCCGGTGAACTACCTCCTCGATCGCAACACTGTGGTGCTCCGCACGGCCCCGGGCACGGTGATCATTGATGCCGACCAGGCCAAGGTCACGTTGCAGGTCGACGAGTTCGACGTCGAGCGGCAATCGGGCTGGAGCGTCCTGCTCAAGGGTCGGGGGCGGGCGGTTCACTTCGACGATATTGACGAGCTGTACGCGCGGACCACCGCGACCGGACTCGTGTCATGGGCGCCCGGCGCCCGCGACCTGTGGATCCGCATCACACCGGACGGCGTCTCGGGCCGGCGAATCGTCCCCGGCGAACTCGAGTGGCGCCTAGACAGCGCCGCCTACCTCTGACACAACCCGGACGCATTCCACATGCGCCCGAAGCTCAGGCTGCCTCGTCTACCGCCGCAGCACGGACCACGGCGAGCGGGCACGGTGAATAGTCCACCAGCGCCCTGCTGACGGATCCCAGCAGCATGCCGGGGAACCCGCCCCGACCGTGACTGCCGACCACCAGCAGTTGGGCGGTGGCAGCCTCCTTGAGCAGTGCGCGAACCGGACGATCGTGGGTGAGCACCCGCTCGATGCGGACGTCGGGAAATCGTTCCTGCGCGCCGGCAAGCTGCTCCGCCAGAAGCCGACGATAGCCCTCTGCCACCGTCGTCCAGTCGGTGACCACTCCGATGACCTGACGCTCGCTGTCGAAGAACACGTCCGACCAGGCCATCACGACCACCAGCGGGACCCGCAGCGTCGAAGCCTGCAGCAACGCGAAGTCCAACGCCCGCACGCTGACCGGTGATCCATCCATCCCCACCACCACCGGTGCCGACGGCGCACCGCTGGCCGGCGAGCGCCACACGATCAACGGGCACCGTCCGTGCGAGGCCAGCGTCCACGACAGCGCGCCCGCCTCCGACCACTCCCGCTCGGAGCCGGCGTCAGCGATCACGATCATCGAAGCCTCCGCAGAGAGATCGATCAGGGCCGTCGCGGCTGCCCCGGTCAGCAGCCCAGTGGTGATCCGAATGTCCGGCACGCGGCGCCTGAGGTCCGCAGCCACGCGGTGGAGCAGTGTCACTACCGCCACATGCCGCTGCCCTATCCCGTCACCGGTATACCCCATCAACCGCAGTGCTGCTCCGATGCGCCGACACTGCTGCGCCGCCCACGACGCGGCGGGCAGGACCGCGTCGGAGTCGACATAGACCACGACCGCACCGTTCATCGGCCATTCGCCCCGGCTGCCTTTCGGCTGCGGCGCCACGCCTTGCGATGCGCTATCACGACGGGTCATCGACACCACCCACATTCACGGCGCGTCCATCACGCAGCTCCGACAGTGGCAGGTCGCCTGATGTGAGACCAGGGACGAACGTCACATGCGGTGGACCACCGGTGATGCTCCTGCTCACAGCCAGGGCCTAACGGCCCGAGGTAACGGGTCGAAAGATCGTGCCGAGGTCACCGTGCCCGGAGCGAGACTCGACGGACAACAGGCGTCCGTCGACAGGAGAGTGCGGATGCCGCCGCGCGAAAGGAACATGCCATGAAGGCACTGCTCTACCACGGACCCGGCCGGCGGACGTGGGAAGAGGTGGCCGACCCGACACTACTCGAGCCGGAGGACGCGATCGTCCGCGTGTCCGCCACGACGATCTGCGGGACCGATCTGCACATCCTCAAAGGTGACGTGCCCGAGGTGACGTCGGGCCGCATCCTTGGACATGAGGCCGTCGGTGTCATCTCCGAGGTGGGCTCCGCGGTCCGCGCCCTGCATCCCGGCGACCGCGTGCTGGTCTCGTGCATCTCGTCATGCGGCCGCTGCCGATACTGCCGCCTGGGAAGCTACGGCCAGTGCCTGGGCGGAGGCGGATGGGTGCTGGGCCATCTCATCGATGGCACCCAGGCGGAGTCGGTGCGGATCCCGTTCGCCGAACGCTCACTCTACACCGTCCCCGAACAGGTCAGCGACGAGTCTGCGCTGATGCTGTCCGATATCGTGCCCACCGGTTTCGAGGTCGGCGTACTCAATGGCAACGTGCGGCCCGGTGACACGGTCGTCGTCGTCGGAGCCGGCCCGATCGGACTCGCGGCGATCAAGACCGCCCGGCTGTTCAGCCCCGCACGCATCGTCGCCATCGACCTCGCCCCATCCCGGCTGGAATCCGCCCGGGACTTCGGCGCCGACGTCACCGTGGGTCCGGACGACGCCATCGCTACCATCGGCGAAATGACCGGCGGTCTGGGCGCCGACGTGGCGATCGAGGCGGTCGGGGTCCCGGCCACCTTCGAGCTGTGCGCCGGGCTGATCAGGCCGGGCGGTCATCTGGCTAATGTCGGCGTCCACGGCGCCCCTGTCAGCCTGCACCTGGAGGCACTGTGGTCTCGCAACGTCACGATCACCACCGGGCTGGTCGACACCTCCTCAACACCGATGCTGCTATCGATGCTGACGACGGCCCAACTGACCACCGCCGAGTTCGTCTCCCACCGGTTCGGCCTGGACGAGATGCAAGACGCCTACGACGTCTTCACCAATGCCGCCGAGACATCCGCGCTCAAGGTGGCCCTGTTCCGCGGCTGACCGCCCCACCGGCGCGACCCGCTCCCGGCCACCGGGAGCGGGCCGTCGTCGTGTCCAGTGACCGTTGCTGTGTGGACGTTCATCGAGGCTCTGGCTCGTTGGCGCCGTATCGCTGCTCCAGCGCAGACGCCGCACGCCGGCGGAATACCTTCACCGCAGATGACACCCGGGCGGAACAATCATTTTCGACGGCCGCGAGGGCAGAGCCGAGAGACCGGTCCTGCACGGCCCCCAGAGCCCATCGGGAAAAGTCCCCGCGCAGCGCATGATGAAGGATCGTCTCATCGGGAACCGTCTTGATGCCGTTGATTAATTCTCCGACCGTCGCCGCAGTCGATACGACCCTCCCGGTGGAATCCCGGAAATGGAAACGAAGTTGCCGCAGGAGGGGCGTGTCTCGATACTTGTTGCGGTGGCGTACGTGTGAGGTTACCCGTGGATCTGGTGTGAACTCTCGATCAGTCCTACCCGACATCCGGATCACCGCCCGGGAACCCGCCGGAGAACCACCGTCGCGGCGCTGCCCGAGCGCGGTCAGGGAGACGTCGATGGTGGTCTTGGCGGCCGTGCACAATGTCTCCGGGCGGTACGTGACGTAGCAGTACCCGCCGTCGCTGGGTCGGAAAATGTGCGCCAGGGTTCCATCTTCTCCCAGCACGCCATGCGCTTCGTCGATGACGATCCAATGTGGCAATCCGTACTGGCTCCGCGTCGCTTCGACACCGGACGCGATGGCGGCCAGATATGGCACCGTGACCGACGGCTCCATGGACGACAGATCAAGCACGACCGACAGGGACCGCTGGCAGAGCATCTGAACCAGGTCGTCGACGGATTGCGTGCCGTCCGCCTTGACCAGCACCGTTTGGTGCAAGTCCGCCAGGGACGAGTGGTCGCCCTCCGGATCGATGACCAACACTGTATATCCGGCTTCGATCCAACGCTCCACGAGTAGACCGGTCAGATGAGACTTGCCGGCACCGCTCTCACCGGACACCAGAATTCCAGCCTGGGCACCCGGGACCGTCACGTCGGAGCCTTCGTCGGATCGTCCGATGCGTAGCTCACGTCGGCGGGACCGTACCGGTTGCGCACCGGACACGATCGGACCGCGCAGGAAGTTGGCCAGTTCATCGGGTCCCTCGAGTATCACGATATCGGCGACACGCCGTACCGAGTCAATGGAACCGGCGGCCGCGACCGCGATCTCCGCGGTCGACAGCATCGCCAGGTCGTTCTCCGCATCACCGACCGCGAGCGTGTTGTGCACGGAGATCGCTAGCTCGGACAGGGCAGCGCGCAGGCCCGTCCCTTTCGACACGCCGGACGGCACGACCATCAGCTCATTGCGGTTATGCACTAGCTGCGCATCCAATCCCAAGGATTCGATGCCGTCGAGCACCGTCGTCGCGTCGGAACTTCTGCATGCCAGAATCGCGACGCCGTCTCGGAGCGAGATGGACCGGTCTCGCAGCCGAGGTGCCAGCAGCGGATCCACCGACGCCAATACCGTCCGGTGCTCATCGACGACCAGCAGCGCGCCATTCTCCAGCACTGCCGCGTCGAAGTGGGTCAGCAGATCCGGAAATTCTGCTTCGAGCTCGGCCTCGATGCGACCCGTCACGAGAATCGTGGCAGCACCGGCCCACCGACACTCGTCCAGTGCGGCAATGATCGAGAGGTCCAGGGCTCCGCCTCGCGTGATGGTCCCGTCGAGATCGACGGCCACCGCTTGCACGAAGCCGGCCATCGAAACCTCTCTTTCCGCCGCGAGCCAACCGGCATACCGTCCACGCCCTGCTGACGGGAACCGGCGCGGACATCCTCATGCTGACACTGCGTGCCGCGAAGTCCACAGGGGCTAAGGTCCCCGACACAGCCGGGGTCGGGCCGCACTGCAGCATCGCCCGACCCTTCGGCACCGGTGATACGGACCTAGGACCCTACCCGGTAGCTGACAGGCGGGCGCACGCTGAGAAGCAAGAGCAGCCAGCCGGCCGCCAGCCTCTGGTCCAGCGGCGGGCTCCGAACAGGAGCATCGACATGTCACACGGCGTACCCAGTATCGACACGGTCAAGGCAGCCATCGCGCTCGCCGGGCGAGCACCGTCGATCCACAACTCGCAACCTTGGCTCTGGACGATGCGCGATATGACGCTGCATCTGACGACCGAGCGGCAGCGCTGGCTGGGCGCCACGGACCCCGCGGCCCGGGACCTGCTGCTCAGCTGCGGCGCGGCCCTGCACCATGCTCAGATCGCCTTCGCCAGCCTCGGCTGGGCCACCCGCGTACACCGGTTGCCCAGCAGCCGTCATCCGGACCGCCTGGCGGCGCTCGAGTTTTGGCCCAAGGAGCCAACCGAACACGACATCGCCCTGTCCGCGGCGATCTGCACACGCCGCAGCGACCGCCGACCCTACGGCGCCCGCACCGTCACCGAAGACGACCTGCAACCCGTCGAAGCCGCCGCACGGCGGCAAGGCGTACACGTCCACCACCTCAACCTTGCCGTCGCCCGCAATTCTCTTGACGAACTGGTCCACGAGGCCCTGGATACCCAGACAGCGGATCCAGTGTGGCGGATCGAACAAAGGATGTGGACCGGACCGTATCCCGCCCCGGGCGTGGGTGTGCCCCTATCCAACACCACTCATGACCAGCAACTCTATGAGCGGCCCTTCTACGCCGGCGCCTTGACAGACACGATTACCAGCACCGCCGAGTCCGGTGAGATCCTCCTGCTGGCAACAGACCGCGACGATCCACAGTCCTGCCTGCAGACCGGTGAGGCGACGAGCGCCCTGCTCCTGGAAGCCACCGCTTCCGGTCTGTCCACCTGCAGCCTCTCGCTGGTCACGGAGGTCGAAACAACGCGATCCGAACTGCGCCGGCGGGTCCTAGCCGACGCAACAGAACCGCAACTGCTCATACGGATCGGATGGCGCACCCAAGACTCCGACCCGCTCCCCGCGACACCACGACTGCGACTGGAGGAGATCTTCCAGCACGCGACCGGGCCATTCGCCACTCTGGACCCGGCAAGGGCGTGAGTATAGGGATCGGCGCCCCTCACGGCTCGACCCAGACCCCGGCGAGCACCGCCATTGCCTCCAGATCCGGGAGTGAGCTCATGATTATCGGAGCGCTCGGACTTTCACCCGAACAAACCTACGAAGTCCTAGAGGCAGCAATTCGTGCGCCCTCGGTACATAACAGCCAGCCGTGGCGCTTCCTACTGACCGCCGACAGCATCGAGCTACAGGCGGACCCGACGCGCCGCCTGCCCGCCGCCGACCCGGACGACCGAGAACTGCGACTGGCCTGCGGCGCGGCCCTTCTCAACCTCCGGCTCGCACTGCTGAATGCCGGCATCGAGCCCAAGGTCAGCATCCGACCCAGCGCGCATCCAGACCGCATCGCGACTATTCGCCACGGCGGCCCCGCAACCATGCTCTCAGAGGAAGCCGCACTCTACCGAGCCATCAGGAATCGCCGCACCAACCGCAAGCCGTTCCTGGAACAGCCGATCGGCGTGCGCGAACGGCACCTGCTGATCAAGGCGGCCGAGACAGAACATTGTCGGCTCAGGGTCGTCTCCGACCCGCAGGAGAAGGCCGACCTGCGCCGCCTGCTGGTGCTAGCCCACCAGCACCAACTCGCCGACCCCCACTGGGTCGAGGAGTTCAACTCGTGGCTGATGCGCTCACCATCCGACCGAGAGGGGATCACGCTCGCCGCCAGCGGACCGCAACCGGAGATCCAGGACGCCTGGGTGCTGCGTGACTTCGGCAAGGGTCACGGGCATGTGCGCGTGCCCGGCAAGGACTTCGAATCCGAACCGCTCATTGCGGTGCTCACCAGCTACGTCGACGACCCATTCGCGCAAATCCAAGCAGGGCAAGCACTACAGCAGGTCCTGCTCACCGCCACCACACTCGGGCTTTCAGCATCATTCCTGTCCCAGGTCATCGAGGTCGCCGACATCCGCGCTCAATTGCAGCAGCTGCTGGGCGGATCTGCGCACCCGCAGGCGGCCATCCGCATCGGCTACGGGACGCCCGTGCCCGCTGTTCCACGGCGCCCGGTCGAAGACTGCCTGATCACCGAGACTCCCTCCGTTGCGGACATGTAGCTGCGCCGGGAGGGATCGTCCACGACGACCAGGGCAAGCACGCTGCGCCGCGAACCAAGAACAGGGAGAACATGATGTTGCTCATCAAGGCCGTCCCGACTGGAGGACGCCGCGAGACCACCCGCTCACCCACCTGGCGTTATGCAATCGCGATTGTTGTGGTGGCGCACGGCCTGGTCCACCTCATGGGAGTCGTACTGCTGTGGCGGCTCGCGCAGCCGGCAGGCTTGCACTACGGCCAGATGCGCCCGGTACCGGGGTCCACAGGCGGCATCATCGTTGGTGTTGGCTGGCTCATCACCGCAGCGCTGTTCGTCGGCGTCGCCGTGCTGGTCGCACGAGGATTGCGCGCGTGACGCCCAGCCGTGATCGCCGCCCTGCTATCGGCGGCTGTGCTGGGACCATCGATCCGCGTGACGGTCGCGGGGCTCGTCGTTGACGCCGCAATCCTGGCCGTCGCGATCACAATCGGCGCCACTGAACGTCGCCGGGCGCTGCGGAACCCACGATGACCGCGCAAGCGGCACGAGCCGACTGGGCTTATCTGGCCAAGACACCCGCCACCGAACGACAGCAATTCACTCCCCGGCTCCTTAGCCCGCTGCCGGAACCGGCTCGTAGATGGCTCACCCACGCGATCGAACCAGGATCGCAACTGGCCGGCTCGGTGGAACTGGCCATGCGGGGGCACATCCGGCTGGGCCGGTGGCGGCCGTTCGAAGCACACCAAATCCTCACGGCACAGGCCGGCTTCGTGTGGTCGGCAACCGTCCGGGTAGCCGGGCTGCCGGTGGTCGGTTTCGACAGCTACCTGCGTGGCACGGGGACGATGCGGTGGCGGATCCTCGGTCTGCTACCGGTCATGAGTGGTAGCGGCCCCGACGTCACCCGCAGCGCAGCCGGCCGGCTGGCCGCCGAGAGCACCGTGCTGGTGCCCACCAGCTTCCCCCACGCCCACTGGAAATCCGGCGCTGACGACAACAATGCCGTCGCGGTGTGGCACCTCGACGGTGAAGAACACGCTGTCCATCTGTTTGTGCGACCCGACGGCGGCCTCGCCGAACTGCGCATGCAACGATGGGGCAACCCGAGTGGGCAACCCTACGACCGCTATCCGTTCGGTATCACGGTCGAGGAGGAACGACGATTCGCCGGGATCAGCATTCCGGCCGCATTCCGCGCCGGCTGGTGGTGGGGCACCGATCGCCAGGCCGACGGCGAGTTCTTCCGCGCCGAGATCACTGCCGCGACATTTCGATAAGCACAGGGCCGTGGCCGGCGGAAGTACGTTAGTCTTGACGGCGGAGATAATCGCGAGCGGACCGGCGAGCCGTGCGGTTTATCGTCGCAGGGATCTGGACGACCGGTCAGCGTCGAACCTACAAGTTCGATAGGGGGCACGGGAGTGGGATCAATGAGCAACCGTCGCATAGCGCGGGCCAGTTCGGCCGACATGATGGAACTGGCCTGCGACATCGGTCCTGCCCCGCGGCAATGGGGCACAGTATTCCTGTTCGCGGCAGGGACCGTCCTCCACCTCGAGGCCGTGCGGGCCGCGGTGGCCGAGCTGCGATCCGGCGCAACGCCGCGGGCCGCCCGCAGTTCACGCACCGTGAGCCGGTCCCGCAGGTGGCCCGACTGGGCCGGCCGGCAGCGGGCCATTCCCGGCGGCGAGCACCGAACCCGGGTCCGGGCCGCCCATATCGAGACGGAACGGTGGATAGGCGTCGGTCATCAAGCCTGCGTGGGCCGCCACCCGCAGCACCCATCGATCCATGCCCAGCACGAAGTCGTACAGCGCCCGCGGATACCGACCGGTGAACAGCAGGACGACCGCCGCGATCAACACCAGCAGGCCAACCAGACCGCCGGCGCCCCAACCGGTTTCCCACCACGGATTGCCCGAGGACTGGCGCGCGCCGAACCAGATGCCCCCACCCACGAACAATGCAAGCACGACGTAGTGCGGGAGTGCCAGCAGCCACCATTTCACCAACACCAAACCGCGAGACAAACGGGTGGGATAAGGAACCTCGAGACGTGCCGGATAGTCCGGCACGTCGGCCAGCGTGAACGGCGGGTACCGATCGGTCCCCAATGCCGCATAGCCGTAGTACTGCACGCGCCAACTCCACCGCAAGACACCGACATTGAACTCGAACAACGCCTGCGGATAACGCCCGGTGACCAGGATCGAGAAGAACGCCGCGACGCTGAAAAACACGAACGCAAGCCACAGGAAGGCCAGCACGACGAAGTGCGGCAGCAGCAGCCACTTGACGAGCCACAGCCCGCGGGACGGCGCGGAACGTGGACATGTTCACCCTCGCAATCCGGCGACCCTTTGCACTCCGACCTTCGTTCGGCGCAGTCTGCCTGCCCCAAGCCTGCGGCGGCCGCCCGGCCCATCGATACTGGCGAACGTCCGGTCGGCCAGGGACCTTGGACGGTGAGCCGACTCCGGCGGCAGCACGACAACGGCCGGAATGCTTCGGCAGAAGCATTCCGGCCGTTGTCGTCGGCTGGCGGGCCGTCGTCGATGCTGCGTCGCGGCCGCCGCCAGGACGTCATCGCAGCCAGGGGTGGCGCTGCACGATGGGCAGGGCGGCCCACCAGCGTCCCAGGCCCCACACCGTACCCGCGGCGCTCGCCGCGAGAACGACCAGGGCGACGGCGTAGATGACGTGGTAGTCGAAGATCGGGTTGGTCGAACCGGTGGCGTCACCGCCGGAGGTGAACCGTGCCAACGGATACTCGGCCAGCCACATCATCGCCATCATCAGCACGCCGGCAACCGCGGCAAGACGAACTCCGATGCCCAGAATCGTGGCGATCCCGATGCCGGCCAGACCGAGCATGAACAGCCAGTCCGCCCACCACACGCCCGCGATGTCGGTGAAGAAGCCCTGCAGTGGGCCCACTTGCACGTGTGAGAGGAAACCCTGGGTGGGTGAACCACCGGACAGCCAGGAGCGGTCGCCCGGAGTCGAATAGCCCAGGCCGAATAATTTGTCCAGGAAGGCCCACGCGAAGACCGCGCCGGTGGCGATCCGCAGCACGGCCAATGCGATGCCTGTGCCCCGACCTGTTGGACTGACGGACGCCGTCACCGCCTGGTCGGCGACGGGGACCTGCATGATGCTGCTCAGATCGGCGGGCACGACGGAGCCCTGCGGATCGGGCACGGGTTCGGCGGGGCGCTCGATCGTGCCGGAGCTTCGCGAGGACACCTGGGTGGTCATTTCTTCCTCCTCTGCCGGAATGGCTTGGACAGTTCTGACCCTGCCGCAGCCAACGAGCTGGCTCCAGCGTCCAAGGACCTGATCGGGCGGGGACGTTGGTCCCGGGTGTCGGGCTTGCCGACCGGCCACCCGGGTGGGACCGCGGCAGTGGTGAGTTGCAAACCAGCAGCACTCCGGTCGTGATGCTCGTCGCGCTGATACTGCAGGCTGGTCCAGGCGTGCGCTGCAGGTGTCAGGGCGGTGGCCAGCCCGACGCCGACGATCAGGGCGGCCGCGATCGCGACAGTGCGCCACCGCCGCTGGCGGGTCGCGGGGGTCGCCCTCGGGTCGCGGAGCTCGCGCCAGGTGGTCGTGCTGGCATGGAGGATGTGACCGAGTACGTGGATCCCGGTGGCACCGATCCATACGATGAAGCTGGCCTGATGCAAGGTCAGCAGCGGCTCTCGGCGGTCGGGTCCGGTGAAGATCAGGCCGATGCCAGTACCCAGGACGGCGAAGGTCGAGATCATCACGATCGGGCCCAGCACCCGCAGGATCGGATGCGGCGGGCCCTTCTCGACGTAGGGGCGGCTCCGGCCGTAGTAGCGGACGAACCGCCACCCGGTGCTGGCGGACTTGAGCACCACCGGCCCGACCAGCAGCAGGCCGATGTACACGTGCCAGGTGATCAGCTGCCTGATGCCAAGGATCGTCACCCCCTCGGCGGCGAGCAGCACCAGCAGCACCATGCCGTTGACCGCGGTGAGCCGGCCGTTGCCCTCGACCCCGGTGCGGCCCGCGGCTCCGGGATCGGCTGCGGCGGCCCGTTCGCCGGTCACGCGTCGACCCGCAACTCGCCGCCCACCACCTGGACCGGGATGCGGCGCAGCGGCGCGGGCGGCGGCCCCTGCAGCACCTCGCCGGTGCGCGCGTCGTAGACCCCGCCGTGACAGGGGCAGACGAACTGGACGCCGCTGGCGCTGTAGTTCACCGTGCAGCCCGCGTGCGTGCAGACCGCGTCGTAGGCCACGAACCGCGACGCGGCGGCGTGCACCACCCAGGCCGGGTCGCCGGTGGCAGGGTCGGTGAACGACCTGGCCTGGCCCAGCGGCACCGCGCTGGCGGCGCCGATCGCGGTACCCGCCCGAGCCGCGGACGTCCGCGCCGGCTTCGGACGCTTGGAGGTGGTCGCCGCGGCCGGTGACGCAGGGATGCTCTGCGCCGTCGACGGGTCCGCCGAAGACGGGACCGACGACGCGGGTGGGGCAGCCGAGGACGCCGCTTCGCCCGACGAAGAGGCAGCCGACGACGACGTCACCGGGGCGGCGGGACCGTTCAGCGCGGCCAGTCCCGGCTGGTTACCGGTGCCGTCGACAAGCCGACCGACGCCCGCGGTCAGGCCGGCGAGCAGCGCCACCCCGCCGGCCACTGCCGCGGCCACGGTTCCGGTCTGCACCACCGTGCGCCGGTCGATCTCGGCCCGCGCGGGGGGCGACAGGTGCTCGGTCAGGGGGAACACCGGGCAGCCGCGGGCCCGGGGGCAGACCCCGTCGCGCCGCAGATCGCACCCAGCACCGCGCGGGCACAGCGCGTGCAGCCGCTCAGCCGACACCGCGACAGTCGCCGGCTCGGGACGGAGACCCAGGCCGGCCCGTGCGCGGTCGCGCAACCAGGCCTGCAGGCTGAGCACGCCGCGGTCGCCGAAGCCCAACAGCGTCAACCAGGCGAACAGGAACACGATGTCCGCCCCGTAGTAATAGGGCGTGGTCGACCAGGAGACGGTCAGGAAGAACGTCAGCGCGAGCAACGTGCCACCGGCCGCGGCGATCCGGGTGTACAAACCGAGCAGCGCGCCGACACCGACCGCCAATTCACCGAGCGCGATGAGCAGGCCGACCAGCACGGGGATGTGCGCGGAGATCGTCAGCAGCGGCCCGATCGGGCTGGTGTGCTGCAGGCTTCGCATCTGGCCGACTATTGACACCGGGCTGGACGGGTCGAAAAAGCTCGGGTTGGCCAGCTTCTGCAGACCCGCATAGACGAACGTGGCGCCGAGGAAGCCCCGCAACGGCAACAACAACCACCCCGGATCCGCCCGCCGCCGAGCCCAGACGGATGTGGAGCGGGCGTGTGACGGTGACGATCTGACAGGCATGACGGCCAGTCTCGACCGCCGATGGTTCAGAACCCGTTCACCCACCAACAATCGGCACCATCAGGACCTACGGTAGAACCGTGCCCCTCACAGACCCACGCAACCTGGCGCTCGTCGGGCTGCACGTGCTGGTGGTGGAGGACGATCCGGCGATCGGCGCGCAACTCGTCCGGGGGCTGACACGAGCGGGCTGCGCCCCGCGACTGGTGACCTCGGCCCGAGAGGCGCTCGGCGAAACCGGAATGGGCCTGGTGCTCCTCGACCTGGGTCTGCCCGACCTGGACGGCGTCGAGGTCTGCCTGGCTGTGCGGCGCCGATCCGCGGTCCCGGTCATCGTGGTGACGGCCCGGGGCGCCGAGCCTGCCCGGGTGGCGGCGCTGGACGCCGGCGCCGACGACTACATCGTCAAACCGTTCGGCTTCGACGAGTTGACCGCCCGCATCCGCGCGGTGCTCCGCCGCGCCGGCGGCGGAGCGATCGAGTGCGGCCTGCTGCGCGTCGACGTGCCCGCTCGTCGGGCACAACTCGATGGCGATGCGGTGTCGCTGACCGGCAAGGAATTCGACATCCTGGCCTGCCTGGCCCTGGAACCGGGGCGCGTGGTCAGCCGGGAGGAGATCTTCGACCGGGTCTGGGACGAGCACTGGTACAGCCCCCGCAAGGTGCTCGACGTACACATCGCCGCGCTGCGACGCAAGTTGGGCGACCCATCGATGATCGAGACCGTGTACGGGCGGGGCTTCCGGCTGGCCGTCCCGGACCGGCCGTGACCGGACGCATCGTCACCGGATTCCTCGGTGTCCTCGCCGCCGTGCTGATCGCCGTGGTGATCCCGCTCGGGATCATCGTCACCAGGCAGCAGGCAGCCGACTTCGCCGACCAGACCGACCGGGCGGCCCAGGCCATCAGCGCCGTCGCCGAGGAGCACCTCGACGACCACGCCGCGGCCACGGGCATGCAGAACGCGCTGGATCGCTTCGCCGCCGACGGGTACGGCACCGTCGTGCTTGACGCCGCTGGTCGATCGATCGCGCGAGCGGGACGCCCTGTGCCCGCGGCCGTAACCCGCGCCGCCCGCACGAGGGTGACACTCCCCCAGCCGCCCGACCTCCTGGCAGTCACCGCACCGATCGGTGACACCGGCCGATCATTCGGCCTCGTGGTGCTCGTACACGACACCTCAACCCTCGACCACCGCAGGAGCGAGCTATGGGTCGCGCTGACCGGAGCCGCCGTCGTGACGTTCGCTCTCGGCGCGGCAGTCGCCTGGCTGCTCAGCCGCTGGATAGCCCGGCCGCTGACCAACCTGGTCGGAGCGGCGCACGGCGTCGGCCGGAATGACCGGCCTGTTCGCGCCGACGAGCACAGCGGTCCTGTGCAGGTGCGTGACCTGGCAACCGCGTTCAACACCATGACCGACCGAGTCGGCGCACTGCTCACCACCCAACGCGATATGACCGCCGAGGTGTCCCACCAGCTCCGTACACCGCTTGCCGCGCTGCGCCTCCGGCTGGAACTGCATCGTGACGAACTGCCCGACAGCCGATCCGCCGACATCACCGCCATGATCGACGAGATCGGCCGACTCACTCGGCTGCTGGACGGACTGCTCGCCGTCGCCCGCGCCGAAGCCACCAGCGCATCACCCACCCGGACCGACCCCAGCGTGATCGCCGCGGAGCGGGTCGCCGCATGGCAGCCGGTCGCCACCGACCAGCAGATCGAACTAGTCATCGAAGCCGCGCCCACCGCGGCGGACATCACCCCGGGCTACCTCGAGCAGATCCTCGACAATCTCCTCGACAACGCAATCGCCGCCAGCCCGCCTGGCAGCCGGGTCGTCCTCACCGTCCGCCAGACCGACTCCGGGGCGGTCGTCACGGTCCGGGACAGCGGTCTTGGCATGAGCGCCGAGCAGCAAACCCAGGCGCTGCACCGATGGACCACCGACCGGGCTGGCAACGGCGGGACCGGGCTAGGACTCGCCGTCGTCAGACGACTCGTCGAAGCCGACCACGGCACCCTCACCCTGGGCCGCGCACCCGCCGGCGGGCTTCAGGTCGAGATCCGATTTCCACTCCCCGGCCCCTCCAGGACTGCATGGAATGCCACACCCCGATGATTGATCGCCCGGTACGCACCCGACACGCGACCCTCATGGTCGGCTCGTCGTGCGTACCTCCGAGCGCGTCATCCCAGAACGCAACGGCCGCGGTGACTGCTCCGCCAGCCACACCGACTGCATGCCAGTGGCCCTGACCATGCCCGGCCGGAACATCGCCAAGGACAACGCTCGGTTCGACACATGTCAAGCGGTCACACAATCGCTGCTCAGTGTCTCCAGACCACTCCATGCCGACAGAGTCGGGGAATGGGAGCATTCGGAATTCGAGTCCCGTTGGCGCACAACGCCACCGTCGATCACGCCCCCAGATTCGTCATTCTTCTGCGCGGCCCAGGCGCCAATAGCCCATGAATGCCACGTGTTCTCGGTCCAGGCCGCACGGCCCGACCAGGTGCCGGCGGATGGTCCGCACCGCCGACGCCTCGCCGGCCACCCAGGCCCGGATTCCGTCACCGCCCTCCGGTGAGGGGACCTCCCAGGCCAACTCGTCCCAGCCGTCGGGGTCGCTCACCTCTGCGACCAACCCTCGCTGCGGATCCCCGTCACCGGGCCGCCAGCCCAGCGCCGCAGCGGTCATCATCGCGCCGTTCGCAACGCCGTTGCGGGGTAGCCAGTCGATGCGCATGCCGTCCGGTGCCGCCAGGTCCAGCCTGTCCCCCGGCTCCGGCACCTCGATCAGGACGGTGCCGGTGGCCCGCTTCGGGAGGCGCTCCAGGATGCCGGCGATCGCCGGCATCGCCGTCTCGTCCCCCACGATCAGCAGATCGTCGGTGACGTCGGTGACGAACTCCAGGCCGCCGTGCCATCCGACGAACCGCGCGTCCGGACCGAGCAGCGCCGCTTGGAAGGCTGGCAGCCGGGCGCCGTCGGCCAGCAACCGCGACGCCCACGCAGACGCCGGTCCGGCCACACCGTGCAGCACCAGATCCACATCCACCTGGGCATCCTCGGTCCCCGCCGAGCGCACCGCCCGCACCGTGTAGGTGCGCACCACCGGCCGGGTCGCCTCCGGCATGCCGCGCAGCCGTCGATACCAGTCGGCGCCGCCGGACAGGCCGTTCAGGTCACCGCCGGCGGGCGGCAGGATCAGTTTGATCCGCTGGTCGTAACCGTTGTCGGCGAATTCCCGCAGCGTCGCCGAGCCCGCTGGCGGGTGGGGATCGGTGCCGAAGCTCACCCGCACCAGATGTGGGCTCAGCGTGGCCACCCGCACCGGTCGCACCCGGAAGATCGACCATGCCCGCTGCTCCACCGGCGCCGGGGTATCCGCATGGACGGCGGTGCCGAGCGGGCGGGTCGTTGTCGAGCTAGTCACGGGTCCTCCACAGCAGGTAGATGAAGTATGGCGCGCCGATCACCGCGGCGATCAGCCCGGCCGGCAGTTGATCGGGGTGGATCACGGTGCGGCCCACGGTGTCTCCGACGCTGACCAGCACACCGCCGAGCAGCACAGCAACCGGGATCACCCGGCCGTGCCTGGCACCGACCAGCGCCCGGGCGCAGTGCGGCGCCACCAGCCCCACGAACGAGATGACGCCGACCGCGCACACGGACGCGGCGGTCAGGATCGCCGCGCCGGCCAGGTGCAGCAGACGGGTGCGTTCCAGTTCCACCCCCAGCAGTCTGGGCACGTCGTCGTCCAACGCCAGCAGGTCCAGCCGCCGCCGGGCGGCGATCATCATCGGCACCAGCAGGACCAGCGCCGCCGCCACCGGGAGGATCTGACCGAAGGTGCGCCCGTAGGTGGAACCGGACAGCCAGGTGATCGCCCGGACCTTGTTCCACGGGTCGGTCAACACGATGAGCATGGCGATCAGCGCGGTCCCGCCCGCCGACACGCCGATGCCGACCAGCACCAGCCGACCGGAGTCCAGCCCGCCCCGGCGGCCTAGCAGATACACCACCGCGAACGCGGCAAACGCGCCCACCGCCGCCGCGCCCGCCATCGTCCAGATACCCGCGTTCGGCACCAGCGTGATGGTCAACACCGCGCCTAGTCCGGCACCGGCGCTGATGCCCAGCAATCCCGGCTCGGCCAACGGGTTGCGGCACACGGCCTGCACGGTGGTCCCAGCGGCGGCCAGCGCGGCCCCGGCCAGGAAGGCCGCCAGCACCCGCGGCACCCGCTCATCCAGGGTCGCGGTCAGGCTCCACCCGGACAGGCCGCGCAGCCAGTTGGCCACGTCACCGAGCAGCACCAGCCGCCCGCCGAACAGCAGCGCCACCACCAGGGCGGCGACCGCCAGCACCCCCGCCGCCGTGAGCATGATCGCGAACCGGCGGGGCGAGGCAGTGGCGACCGAACCGGTGCTGCGCGCCGACCGCGTGGCCGCCATGCGCCGGGCCACCACGATCAGCAGCACGGCGCCGAAGATCGACGTCACCACCGCGGTGGGCACATTGACGCCAGCGGTGGCGCCGAACAGCGCGCGCAACGCCACGTCCGCGCCGAGCACCATGCCCGCTCCGGCAATGGCGGCGGCCGGGTAACGCAGCCGGTGCCGGGCCAGTCCCGGTGCCCAGCGCCCCAGCATCGTCACGATGGCCGGGGCAAACAGGCCGACGAATCCGATCGGCCCAGCCAGCGTCACCGCGCAGGAGGCCAGCAGCACCGCCAGCACCAGCACAACCACCCGCACCCGGCCGACGTGCACGCCCAGCAGGCTTGCCGTGTCGTCGCCGAGCGCCAGCAGGTCCATTCGCCGGGAGAGCATCAGGAGTCCGGCGATACCGATCGCCATCACCGGCAGCACCTGCACCGCGGTATCCAGATTGACCTGCAGCAGGCTACCGCTCCCCCAGGCGAACAGCCCGCCGGTTTCCTCCCGGAACAGGATTTTCAGCGACCCGGTCACGGCGCCCAACGCCAGCGCCAGCGCTGTTCCAGCCAATACCAGCCGCGCGGAGCTGCCACTGCCGCCCAGCAGCACCACCATCGCCGCGGCCACCAGGCCGCCGGCGAACGCGATCAGTGCACCCAGCGCGCCGGGCAGCGAGATACCCAGCACCGCCGACACCGCCACGGCAAGTTCTGCCCCAGCGTTGACGGCCAGAGTGTCAGGGGAGGCCAGCGGGTTGCGCGCCAGCGACTGCATGGCCACCCCGGCGATGCCGAGCACCAGACCGACCAGCAGCCCGGTCACCAAGCGGGGAATGCGCGAGCCGGACAGGATGGCACCGACCACCTCGCGGCTGTCCGGGTCCGACCTGCCGGTGACGTAGCCGACCAACTGGCCCAGGCTCAGCGCGGAGGTGCCCTGGGTCAGGTGAATGACGGCGAGCACCAGCACGACGAGCAGGCCCAGCCCAAACAGCAAGCCCGCCCGGGGACCCGCGCCGGTGGCGAGTGCCGGTGACGGGGTACCCATCAGGGGCACCCGCCCGTCCTGCCCCGCCCCGGTGTGCTCGCCATGTTGGACGGCCCGGCCAATGCCCGTCATCACCGCAGCCCAGCTGCGGGGTCGGCGGGCCGGTTCAGGCGCCACATGATCACCGTCAGCCGGCGTAGGCCGCGACGATCTGGTGCACCACGAACTCCACCGACGCCGGCCCGCCGAAGGTCCAGGTCCCCTTGTCCAGCTTGGTCAGCTGATGCTTCTGGACGAACGGTAGCGACGACCAGATCGGATTCTTGCCCAGACCGTCGGCAAACACGTCCTCCTCGGAGGCGCTGTAGAACAAGTGCAGGTCGGGGTCCGTCATGCCGGCCAGGCCCTCGACGTCGGTCTGGCCGAGGCCCCACTGCTTGTCCCCCGCCTTGGTCCAGGCGTTGCGCAACCCGAGTGCCTCGGCGATATCGGACATCTGAGATCCCTTGGCGAACATACGGATCGCCACGGCGGAGCCCTGCATCCAGCCGTCGGCGATCAGGAACGGCGTACCGTCCGCGCCGGCCTTGCCCAGCGCGGCCTTGCCGGCCGCAATCGTCGAGGCCATGCGCTCCAGCAGGACGGCGGCGCGGTCCTGCGTGCCGGTGGCCTTGGCGAGCAGGTTCACGTCGTCGCGGAGCCGATCCATCTGCCGCGAGGTGTCCGCGCCGGTGGTGACCAGCACCGGCACCGTCTTGGCCAGCTGGTCGGCAAGGGAGGCACCGCCAGCGCCGTTCATGACCACCAGGTCCGGCCCCAGCGCGACGATCGCGTCGATGCTCGGCTCGGCGCGAGTGCCGACATCCTTCACGCTGGGATCGAGTTTCTCTGCGACGTCCCAGGTTCCGTAGCCTTCGATGTCAGCCACGCCCACCGGCATGACGCCCAGCGAGACCAGCATCTCGGCCTCTCCCCACTCCAGCGCCACCACCCGGGTCGCCGGCTTATCCAGGCGCACGGCGCGCCCGATCCCGTCGGTCAGGGTGATCGGGCCGGTGGCTGAAGCGGAGGAGGACGGTGACGAGGACTCAGCAGGCGCGGACGAAATGACGGAGGACGCCGAGCCGTCGCCGACCGATGCCGAGGGCGTTTGTTCGGACGACGGGACAGCTGCCGAGGAATTCCCGGCCGACGAACCGGCCGATGAGGCGGTGGGCGGGCCGCTGGCCGAGGCTGGGTCCTCGGTGGTGCCGCAGCTGGCCAGGGTCAACGACAATGCCGCGACGGCGGCGATCACAACGATAAGGGATCTGGGCACAAAAACTCCTGTCGGGGAAGTGGATTGGGTATCACGGACGAGAGCAGCCGCGAGCCAGACGGGCACCGCCGAGCCGACTGGACGCGCGAGGATGCGTCGATTCAGCCGACTATCGCCGGTTCCAGCACCGGCCCGTCGGGTAACGCGGATCGCGAAAGAGACTCGGGCGCGGGGCCAGCGTGACCGGCGGAGTCCGGGGCTCGCAGCCGTAGCCGTTCGTGCCGGCCGAGGGTGCGCGTGGTCAGCAGGCCGGTGACCGGGTCGGTGTGCACCACCACCGGAACCTCGTACACCGTCGTGAGGATCTGTGCCGTCAGCACCTCCCGCGGGCTGCCGGTCGCGTAGACCCGGCCCCGATGCAGCAGCACTACGTGATCGGCAATGGCAGCCGCGTGGTTGAGATCGTGCAGCACCACTCCGACAGCGATGCCGGCGCGAGCGAGATCGACCATCAGATCGAGCATGTCGGACTGATAGCGCAGATCCAGATGGTTCGTCGGCTCATCCAGCAGCAAGACCCCGGTGTCTTGTGCCAGACATCCAGCCAGCCACACCCGCTGCAATTGCCCCCCGGAGAGCTCGTCCACCCGACAGTCGGCCAGCTCGCCGACACCCGTCACCGCCATCGCTCGCGCGACGATCGCCGGCCCGTCCGGATCGTGTCGCCGGAATCGCCCCTGGTGCGGGTTCCGGCCATATCCGACCAAGTCCCGCACCGTCACACCGTCCGGCGTGGGACGCTGCTGGGTGAGCATCGCGACCTTTTGCGCGAACTCACGTCGGCTCAGCGCGCAGGCATCCATCACGTCGCCACTGCGTGCGTCCGCGGCATCGGATGCATCCGGATGCCGAGGCCCCCCATCCACCGACGCGGTCAGGGCCAGCGTCCCGGCGGACGTCGGATGCAATCTGGCCATGGCCCGTAACAACGTCGACTTGCCGCTGCCGTTCGGCCCTACCAGCGCGGTGATCCGCCCCGGCTCGACCTCCAGGCGAGCGTCGTGCACCACCGGTCCGCTCCGGTAGCCGACCACCAGACCCTGCGCGTTCAAGCCGTCCCGCCGCTGGCGACGGGACGGCGGCCGTTCGGAAGCAGCCAACATCATGCAGGCAAGGATAGCCTTACCTATGCGGTCCGGCGCAAGGAAGCGTGACCTACGCCATGCGACACCGCGCGCCGACCCGGTCCGAACGGCGCCCTCGGATGCCTTCTAATCGTCCTGAACTGACCCACAAGCTGTCCATCGATCTTCAACCGCATACCTGCCACGCCAGACGCGGTGTTCCAGCGTCCCCGATCTCGGGCATTCACCGTTACGGAGGCGCACCCGAGAAGTCTCCGGACCGCCTTCACGTTGGGCGCTGCGCCGATCGCCCGCGACGCTGCCGTCTCGCGTATCTGCTGCGAGCAACAGCCGTCCGGGCAGCCCGCTTGTTGATCGCAGCATCGAACCAGGAGGTCCGCGCTACCCGATGCCGGAGCACTCCGCTGCCCGCCGCCATGAACGCCAGGTCATCCGAGATCCGTGCCGTCCGACCACGCGGCCGCAATCTGCGACTCGCAGTTGGAGATATCCAGCCAGACGCGATGCGTGATCATGGTTGGGCTGCCTTCCGGCGTCGACGGTCGTCGATTCGGTCGGCTCGTGCCCGGCCAGCCCGTGGCGTCGGGCCCGCCGAATCCGCTCGCGGAGGGCTCCGTGTTCGTTGCACGAGGTGATGTGCCCATCCCCGGCCGAGAATCGCACCGTGTTGTCGACGCGCTGACGGCCAGCAGCGGTGGCCGGTCCTCGTCGGCAATGCGCCTGTCAATGATCACTATCGCTGTCATTCTCGCCTTCGGACAATTCCTGAAGTCCTGTACCGACGTTTGGATTATGCCGATGCCGCAGGTGATGGTACAGATGACGAGCCTTAGTGATCAGCAGGTTATTGACGAGGAATTGGACTGAACGAAATCAAGATCGTACTGCGCTACCGGTGCTCAAAGCGCAGAATTGCTGGCTTCCCACAGAATCTCGAAGAGATTAGAGTGCATATCTGCGAATTCCGGGCTGTCGATCATGAGGGCGAAATTCTCGGTGGACGACGACAGGAGTGCCACCGAATCAGCACCGATGACCATGCTCATGGTGAATACGTAGTTCCGCGGGGCAAAGCGCGCCTCGCGGAATTCGCGTTGGCTGGTCGACCATGCGGCGCCGGCTTCGCGTTCGCGTGAGCGAATGACCCGAAGGTGCAGACCACGGGCGATCCGAGTAGACACGTACTCGTTCATGGCATCCTGCCCGGGGACCTGGAAGAGGTCCCGCATGCTCAGGATGGCGCGCAGCGGCGACGGCCAATCGAGGGTCTGCATCAGGGCGCTGTGTATTCCGGCGACTCCCTCCAGATACCTGGCGCGCGGCTGGCGACCGGTCTTGGGATGCATGGCCCGGAGCTGCGGAACCAGGTGTTCGAGCAGTCGTTTGCGCGCCTCCCACTCCACCAGAAGGTACTGGGGGTCGGTGGCATGTAGTTCCACCCGCGGTCGTTCGCCGGGACGGGAGGTCTCAGTCGCCGAGAGCAGCCCCCGCTGTGTGAGCCGCTTCGCGATGTCGTAGCCGTTGGTTCTGCTGACCCCCACCGACCTGGCCACGCCCGCGACGGTGGGGGCATCCTTCTCCAGCACCGCCAGGTAGAAGCGAGCATCCCTCTCATCGAGTCCGAGTTCCAACAGCTTGTCCAACATCGCCGACCTCCAGTGTTGTCGAGAAACATCGACAAAGTTTAACTCAGCATCTGGGTTATCGGCCTTGACAGCCGCGTTCCTGTGTCCATAATTGCGGTTAATCGGAACACAACTCGCAGTACAGGCGAGGTCAGTGTTGTCGACGTATCTCGACACTGGTGAGGTCGAGAGCGGCCCATCGCAACGGTGAACCTGGGAGATTCATGGCAACCCATCGACTGCCGACCGTCCGGGTGGCGGCGGTGCAGGCGGCACCGGCGTTCCTGGACAGTCAGGCGACCATCGAGAAGGTCGCCGATCTGGTGGCAGAGGCCGCGCGGAACGGGGCCCACCTAGTCGCGTTCGGCGAGACTTTCCTGTCCGGGTTCCCGATCTGGAATGGCGTCCTCGCTCCGATCGATCAACATGCGCTGCACGAGCGGCTGGTCCTGTCCGCGATCACGGTCCCGGGCCTGGAAACTGCCCGCTTGGCATCCATCGCGCAACGGCACCGCGTCATGCTGTCCATCGGAGTCAACGAGCGCAGCGCCGTCACTTATGGGCAAGTCTGGAACGCAAACCTGATGTTCAGCCCAGACGGTCGCCTGCGCAATCACCGCCGCAAGTTGGTCGGAACTTGGTATGAGCGCCTGACGTGGTCGCACGGAGACGGATATGACCTGGCACCGGTCCCCCTCGACGGGCAAAACGGCGCCATGGTCGGCGCGCTGATCTGCGGCGAGAACACCAATACCCTCGCGCGGTACGCCCTCCTGGCGCAAGGCGAGAACCTCCACATCTCCAGCTACCCGCCGAGCTGGCCGTTCGATCGGCGGCAGCCGGACTACGACTACGACCTCGAAGACAGCATCCGAATCCGCAGTGTCGCGCACTCCTTCGAAGGAAAGCTCTATAACGTCGTGGCGGCAACGTCGCTGAATCAGGAGGCGGTTGAGGCCACCTCGGGAGGGGACCCCCGAATCGGCGAACTGTTATCCACCCGGCCGCCCGTCTCGCTCATCGTCGGACCACGCGGCCAGGTGGTCGCAGGCCCACTGATCGGCGACGAGGGCATCCTGTACGCGGATGCCGACCTGAACGAATCGATCGCGCTGAAGCAGGCGCACGACATCGTCGGCACGTATAACAGATTCGACGTCTTCAAGGTGACACTCGACAAGCGCCGCTACGATCCAATAACGCTCATCGGCAACGACTCTCACGCGGCGGCAAACAGCGTGGTCCCATTGGCCGTGCCCGGCACGAGCCGTGAGGTGCCTGGGACCGGCGATGGCCGGGCCATTGACCTGCACCACCCCGCCAACAACGGATGACCAACCGGCCCGAGCTTTCGGGACATCGGCATCGATCCCGTTTCACGTGATCACGAGAGGCATCGAACATGACCGAAATTCAACAAGTCCTGATACCCGCGAACGGGCTGTCGTTGTCAGGCGCGTTGTACCTACCGGATGGCCCGCCGCAACCGCGGCCGGCTGCCGTGCTGTGCCACGGATTCGCTGGGCAGACGGCGCCCGCCCTGGCCAAGATGCTCGCGACAGCAGGCATTGTCGCCCTGACTTTCAAGTTCAGGGGTTACAACGGGCAGCCGGCAGCACCAATCACAGTCGATCCGGTTGCGCAGGCGCGGGAAGCAATGCTCGCCGTCGGCTTCGTGTCCGATCTTGACTGCGTGGACGTGGAGCGCGTGGCCATCGTCGGCTCCAGTCTCGGCGGAAGCGTGGCGATGATCGCCACCGCCTCAGACAAGCGCATTGCGGCATGCGTCGCCATGTGCCCGGTCGTAAACGGCGCCCAGTGGCTCAGAGGCCTGGCCGCGTCTGACGACGACTGGTCAACAACGACGTCGATCGCTGCGGCTCCGGGAATCTCCGCGGTCAGCATCACGCGATACGACCTTGTTCCCATCCCAGAGGACATGCGCCACTACCTGCCGCCGGACACTCCGATGCACTTCACCAGCCAGACGGTCCGGGAGCTGGTGAAGATCAACCTGACCGACCAGATCGACGGGATTGGCGACACTCCCTTACTGCTCATTCACGCCGAAGATGATCGCGTCGTGGCAAAGGCGCAGTCCGACAGCCTAGCCCGAGCCATGCAGGGGCGGGCGGACTACGACGAACCCTTGACCGGCGACCACTTCATCAGCGCAAATCCGGAAATCCAAGAGCGAATCACCCGGTGGTTGACCTCTCGGCTCGTAGACAGCTCCGAAGGGACCGAAAGTGTCTGAACAGCGCGACACCATGGCGATTCCGCCGCAGTCTCCAGCCCTTCGCAGCGCGGTCCGGCGCGCAACCGTGCGCCTGGTACCGCTCATCGCCATCCTCTACTTTGTTAATTACCTTGACCGGACGAACATCTCGTTCGCCAAGCTCGACATGAACGATGCACTCGGGATGGACGAGGCTGCTTACGGCTTCGCCGCCGGCGTGTTCTTCCTGGGCTACTTGCTCTTCCAGGTACCCAGCAATCTGGCGCTGAGCAGGTTCGGAGCACGGCGATGGATGGCAACCATCGTCCTGGCGTGGGGGGTGATAGCCACCCTGCTGGCATTCGTGCCGAGCATGACGGTGCTGTCCATCCTGCGGTTCTTCCTGGGGGTGGCAGAGGCTGGGCTCTTCCCCGGAGCCGTGATGTACCTGGCCATCTGGTTCCCCAAGCAGTATCGCGCGCAGATGATCAGCTGGTTCATGGTGGCGATCCCCGTGTCCTCGGTGATTGGCTCGCCGCTGTCCACCTACATCATGCAAGCAACGCACGGCTTCCTCGGTCACGCCGGCTGGCGAATCATGTTCCTAGTGGAAGGCATACCAGCCATCTTGCTCGCCTTCGTGGTGCTGCGGGTGCTAACCGATACCCCGAAGGACGCAACCTGGCTGCGCACCGACGAGCGTGAGGCGCTCGTCGCCACTCTCGCGGAAGAGGAAGCCGCCGTCACCAAGCAACACCGGAAGCTGTCGGTGGGTCAGGCGTTACTCAACGGGCGCGTTCTGCTGATCGGTCTCATCGGGTTCGGCGTCCTATACGGGCTCTACGCGGTGAGTTTCTTCATGCCAACGATCGTCGCGGGCTTTTCCCAAGTCTTCAACACGAAGTTCTCGCTGATCCAGACCGGACTGATCGTGGCGATCCCATTCGCTGTGGCCGGAGTCGCCATGATCATCTGGAGCCGCCACGCGGACCGGACTCGCGAGCAGGTGTGGCACGTCGCGATCCCGATGACGTTGGGCGGCATCGCGGTGCCGGTGGCACTATATCTCGGCTCGCCGTTTGCCGTGATGATCGCCTTGACAGTCACGACTGCCGGAGTGCTTATGGCGCTGCCGGTCTTCTGGTCCATCCCTGGGAACTTCCTCACCGGCGCTGCGCTGGCCGGCGGCTTCGGGGTGGTCAATACCGTGGCACAGATCTCGGGCTTCATCGCGCCGTACGTGACGGGCTGGGCCTCCGATCTGACCGGGTCGAACAGGACCGGTCTGTGGATCGTCGGGGTCGCCATGGTGCTGAGCGCGATCCTGACGGTGGCGATCGGCGCTGCGCCCCGCCCCAAGGGGGATCCGGCGGTGGCCGCCAAGCCCGCTGTACCCACCTTGGAGGCAGCCGGGCTGGAAGCACCCGCGTTGGATTGAGCGGAGCTGCGGGAATGCAGCTCCCACGTCGATGGGAGTCAAGAGGGCAGTGTTAGACGACCTGCGGATGGACCCAGCGGACAAGACCGTCATCTACGATCCGCCGAGAGACGCGCTGGACAGCTTCATCACCGACAACGACGAGCACTACGTCCTGGTCGGTCTGGGAGTCGCGCATCAGGATGATCACGAATGGTGCATCGAGATCATCGGTGACCTGGACAACCCCAGTGTGCTGGACCTCGCGACCTTGATGCAGATGCCGCAGACCACCTTCTGCGCCACGCTCGAATGCGCCGGCGATCCGCTGCGACCCGACCTGCCCGTCCGGCGGGTGAGCACGGCCCGCTGGACAGGCGTGACGATAGCCAGCGTATTGGAGCTGGCCGGCCTCCGATCGACCGACGGATACCTGTGGATGGACGGGGCAGACCACGGCGTGTACCGTCCGGGGTCTGCTGTGGCAGAACGCGTCTCGTACTACCGAAAGGACATCCCACTAGAGCGAGCCGTCTCCGGCGGCGCGCTTCTGGCCACGCACATGAACGGTGTGCCGATCACGCCCATCCATGGGGCACCGGTGCGCGCGCTGATCCCTGGATATTACGGGACCAATTCGGTCAAGTGGATCCGTCGCCTGATCGTGGCGTCTGGGCGTCCGTCCGGACTCTTCGCCAGCGTCATGTACAACGACCCAGTGATCGTCGACGGCGCGATCGAGCGGCGGCAAGCCGGTCGGGTCGGCGTCAACTCGCTCGTCACCAGCCATGACCAGGGTGCGCGGCTGGCCGTGGGGGTCCACGCGATAGCAGGCTGGGCGTGGGGAGATCTCGAGGTGGCAAATGTGGTGGTTCAGGTCGACGACGGGGCGACAGCCCGCGCGGATCTGGGGCCTCGAGAGGACTTCGCGTGGCAGAGGTTCACCGCCCAGGTGACGCTCGATCGACCGGGAACCCATTCGATCGCGGTGCGCGCAACTGATGTTGCCGGAGACTCTCAGCCCGACGATGTGCATATCAACCAGGCATTTCGGCTGGAAGTCCAGGTCGACTGACAGCTCGGTTCACGGCGCCGGTCACGAGGCGTGCCCTTGCGGTACTGGTGGTCATCTCGCTGACCGGGCGGCTGCCATCTCCCAGCCATCGACGGCAGCGACCGACGTCCGGGCCGCCGCGCTGTCCATCGAGAACTGGGCGCTCGCCGACGACGCCGCCAACTACGTCGCCACGCAGGGCACTGGGAGCCCGATCCAGTAGTACTGGCTCCGATCGGTGGAGGAACAGTTCTCCCTGATCTGGCCGATGCAATTCGTTTCAGCCACGACGGGGCTGCGGCCTCGGTGCGACGCGGCCGGCGCCGGCGCCGCCGGGTCAGGCATGCCCGGCCGCGAGTCGTAACCGTGGTAGCCGCAACGATCCTGATTGGCTCGCCGGCGTATTCGGTGTCCGACACGGTTGTCAACCCGGCGGTCGCCTACCCCGTCACCGCCTGCGTATCCACATCCAGCGCCGACACGGTGCCGGGCCCGGCACCCTTGGCTACGCCGCCAGCAACCGGGCGATCTCCGTCTGGCCCTTCGAACGGGCATGCTGCAGTGCCGTGACCCCACTCCGATCGGCGATCGACGCGTCTGCGCCGTGCGCCAGCAGGATCCGGACGATCTCCTGGTGATCCTTGCCGCCGCTGCCGAGGATAACCGCCTCCAACAGCGCGGTCCACCCGAGATCGTTCACGTGATTGATGTCGATGCCAGTTCGGACCGCGCTGCCGGACGTAGTCGACATGCCCACGCTCGGCCGCCGGAATCAGCGCCGTGCCGCCGAAACGGTTGTAGATCGTAAAGTCCGGGTGGTGCGGCAACAGCACCTCCAGCATGGCGGGGCTGCCCGTCACCCCGGTTACCAGCACCGGCGTATCCGACTGATCATCGATCGCACTGACGTCGGCCCCGAGCCCGACCAGCACCCGCGCGGCCGGCTGCCGGTCCGCCGCGGCCGCCAGCAGCAACGCGGTGCGCCGCCGCCCATTGTGTGCCTCCAGATCGGCCCCCGACCGCATCGCCAGAGCGACCAGGTCGGCGTCACCGGACTCGGCGGCACCGAGCAGCGCGGACGGGGCTGGGCGCGCTGATCGGATCGACCGACGATCTCACGGTCGTGGGTGAGGCTCACGATCTGGCATCCGCGTTGGCGGTCGTCGAAACCGAACGACCCGACCTGGTGTTGATGGACCTCAACCTGGGCGACACCGTGGACGGAATTGCCGTCACCACTGCGCTACTGGAACGAGCACGCGCGGAGGGCAACGGTCCTGCGCTCCGGGTGCTGGTGTTGACCACGTACGACACCGAGGCCGACATCCTGGCAGCAATGGAGGCCGGTGCGACCGGTTATCTGCTGAAAGACACGCCGCCGCAGGAGTTGTTCCACGCGATCCGGTCCGCGGCCAGGGGTAACACCGCGCTCTCCGGGTCAGTGGCCGCCACGCTGGTGCGACGGGCCAGCAGCCCGGAGCCCACGGTGACGGATCGAGAGGTCGAGGTACTGCGGTTGCTCGCGCGCGGCCTGGGCAACAAGGAGATGGCCCGGGAATTGCTGGTCAGCGAGGCCACGGTCAAATCGCACCTGTCGCACATCTACGGCAAGCTCGGCGTCGACACCCGGGCCGGTGCGGTCGCCGCCGCGATCGAACGCCACATCATCCGGCCCACCTGAGCATCGGAAATAGGCGGGCGACCTCCCGCGCATCCGGCGCAAGACGCGCCGTCAGAGTTGCAGGCGGTAGCCCATGCCAGGTTCGGTGATGATGTGTCGTGGCCGGTTGGCTTCGGGTTCCAGCTTCCGACGCAGCTGCGCCACGTAGATGCGCAGATAGCTGGGGTCGGTGTGATCGGGTCCGCCGCGGAGCCGATCGAACAGTTCACGTCGGGGCACCAGCCTGCCGGGCTGACGCGCCAGTACTTCCAGCAGGTGCCATTCGGTCGGGGTCAGGTGCACCCGGCTGCCGTCGGCATCGCTGGCGGTCTTGGCGGTGAAGTCAACGGTGACGGTCCCGATCCTGAGAGCGGCGGTGGCCTCGGCCGGGTTCGCGCGCCTGGTCATCGCCCGCAGCCGGGCCAGTAGCTCGTCGATGCTGAAGGGCTTGGTGACGTAGTCGTCGGCACCAAGGTCGAGGGCGGTGACCTTGTCCTGGCTCGACGTGCGGGCGGACAACACGATGATCGGTGTTCGGAGGTGGGCGCGCACGCCCCGGATCACGTCGAAGCCCGACAGGTCGGGCAGCCCGAGATCGAGGATAATCGCCTCGGGTGCGGGGTCGCTTGTCGCCGCCGCAAGCGCTCGGGAGCCGGTGTCGGCCTCGATCACCTGGTGACCGCGGGCGGTCAGGTTCAGCGCGAGCGCGCGCAGCAGCGGGCGCTCGTCCTCGACAACCAGCACCCGGCTCATCGGTACCTACGGCTCTTCACGCCAGCGCTCATCGCGGCACCTGGCCGGCCGAGCGCAGCGTGATGACGAAGGTCGCGCCGCCGCCGGGTGTCTCCTCGGCAGCGACGGTTCCGCCCATGGCCTCGGTGAATCCGCGGGCGACGGCCAGCCCGAGTCCGACGCCGACGCCGTCCCGGGGCGCATCGCCATGGCGGTGGAAAGCGGCAAAGATGTCCCCGACCTGCGCATCTGGGACGCCGGGGCCCCGGTCGATGACCCGCAGCTGCACCTGTCCGGCGTGCTCACTCGCGGCGAGGTGGACGGGATGTCCGGGCGGCGAGTAACGCAGGGCGTTTTGCACGAGATTGACCACGACCTGCTCGAGGAGCCCGGCGTCGGCGTGTACCTCGGCCAGGTCCATGGGCACGTCGACGGTGATCGACCCGGGAGCTGCGCCGAGGTGATCGAGCGCGCGGGCCACGACATCGTCCAGGCCCACAGGCATGGCCAGCACGGGGAGCACGCCGGCTTGCAGCCGCGACATGTCCAGCAGATTGGTGACCAGCCCGGTGAGCCGATCCAGCGCGGAATCGGCGTCGGCCAGGAATTCCCGCCGGTCCGCGTCCGACCAGGCGACGTCGCCGACCTGCAGGCTGGAGACCGCCGCCTTCGCCGCGGCAATCGGTGTCCGCAGGTCGTGGCTGACGGCGCTGAGCAACGCGGTGCGCACCCGCTCGGACTCTGTGAGCAGGTCCATGGCCCTGGCGGCTTCGGCGAGTTGCCGCTGCTCGTAGGCGACGGCGACCTCGGCGGCAAACGCCGACAACAGGCGCTGATCCTCGGCGTGCAGCTGGTGGCCTCGCAGCACCAGGACGCGATCGGGGTCGATCTCGGCGGCGCCGTCACCATCCGCGGGTTGGACCGGGGGCTCGTCCCCGACCGCGGCCAAAACCGTCCATCCGCTGCCGGTGCTGGACGCTGCCCCATCCACGCGGCGCAGCAGGCTGACGCCTCGCATGGTGAAGGTCTCCTGCACCCGGGCGAGCAGCGCGGGCAGCGCCTGCTCACCGCGCAGCAGGCTTCCCGCTAGCGCTGCCAGGATCTCCGCCTCGGCACCGCGCCGCGCCGCCAACACCGAACGCCGCGCCGACCGGTCGACGACCTGGGACACCAACAGCGCCACCAGCAGAAAGATGATGACCGCGAGGATGTTGTCGGCCTCCGCGATGGTGAAGGTGTAGATCGGCTCGGCGAAGAAGTAGTTCAGCAGCAAGCTGCCCGCAACCGCGGCGAGCAGGGCGGGCCAAAACCCACCGACAAGGCTGGTGACAACCACGATCAGCAGGTAAATCGCCAGGTCGCTGTCGAAGCTGATCTGGCCTCGGACCAGAGTCAGGATGGGTGTGACGGCCGCGAGCAACACCGCGGCGGCCAACAGCCCGGTGATCCGGCGGCGTAGTGAGAGACCGTAGCCGAACGAGGGCAGGCTCCGGCCGCGTCCGGCGTAGTCGTGACTGACGATGTGAGTGTCGATCGGCCCCGACAGCCTGGTGACGGTGGCACCGACGCCTGGGCCGGCAAGGGCGGCGAACAGCGGACGACGCCGGGAGGCGCCCAGCACAATCTGAGTCGCGTCGACGGCGCGGGCGAACTCCAACAGGGCCTGGGCGACGTCGCCGCCGACGACCGAGTGGTAGCTGCCGCCGAGCGATTCGACCAGTCTGCGCTGCGCCGTCAGGGCGGCGATGCCGCTCTCCGCAAGGCCGTCGCCGCGAGTGACGTGGACGGCCAGGAGTTCGCCACCGGCGCTGCGGGCGGCGATACGGGCGGCTCGGCGGATCAGCGTGTCGCCCTCCGGGCCACCGGTGAGCGCAACCACGATCCGCTCGCGAGTCTCCCACGGCGCGGCGATGCCGTGCTGTTCGCGGTAGCGCTGCATTCCCTCTTCGACTTGATCGGCGAGCCACAGCAGTGCCAATTCTCGGAGCGCGATGAGGTTGCCGGGGCGAAAGTAATTGCCCAGCGCGGCATCCACCTTTTCCGGCGGGTAGATGTTCCCGTGCGCCATCCGGCGCCGCAGCGCCTCGGGTGTCATGTCGACCAGTTCGATCTGTTCGGCTGCACGGACGACCGCATCCGGCACGGTTTCGCGCTGCGGCACTTTGGTGATCTGCGCGACGACGTCGCCCAGCGATTCCAGGTGCTGGATGTTGATGGTGCTGATCACGTCGATTCCGGCGTCCAGCAGCGCCTCGATGTCCTGCCAGCGCTTGGCGTGGGGGCCGGAGCCGGGGACGTTGGTATGCGCGAACTCGTCGACCAGCGCGACCTCCGGGCGGCGCGCCTGCACCGCTTGCAGGTCCATCTCCTCGAAGGTGGCGCCGCGGTGATCGACCCGCTGGCGCGGAATCACCGGGAGGTCACCGAGCCGCTCGGCGGTGTGCGGGCGGCCGTGGTCTTCCAGGTAGCCGACGACGACGTCGGTACCGCGTGCGCGCCGCCGGCGGCCCTCGTCGAGCATGGCGTACGTCTTGCCCACACCCGGCGCCGCGCCGAGGTAGATGCGCAACACGCCACGTGCGGCCATCGGACCTCCTGCCTTACCCGTCGCTTGACAGCATTGCCTGAATTGCTGGCAACGGTGCCTGGCTTTTGTGCCCGACCACCTGGTCGAGTGCGTGGCCCGAGAGCGCTGCCTACCAGCCAACAGCATGACGCGTGTCGGAGGTGGGAGGAACGCGTGAGCGTTCCGTGAAGATCCGGCGGCGCAGACCAAGTTCGGGTTTCTGGGCGCGTTGACTGCCAGGTGAACCGGCGGCACCAACGGGCCGGCGGACGGCGCAGGCGATGAGGGTGGGCAGCAAGCGTGACGGACGTGGTGTTTGTCGTGGTGATCCTGGCGGTATTTGCCGTGCTCGCGCTGTGCGCGAAGGGAGCGGATCGGCTGTGAGCGCAGTGAACCTGGTTGGGCTGGGCCTGGCCGCGCTGATCGCCATCTTCGTGGTGTTGGCGCTGATCTTCGCCGAGAGGCTGTGATGAGCGATACCGCGGCCACCGTCATCTTCGTGGCCACCCTGATCGTCGCGATCGCGGTGGTGCACCGGCCGTTCGGTGACTATATGGCCCGAGCGCTTACCAGCACCCGGCACCTGATGGTGGAACGGGTCGTGTACCGGGCCGGCGGCGTAGACCCTGCGGCCGACCAACCGTGGCGCAGCTATCTGCGCTCGGTGCTCGCATTCAGCGTCGTCGGCGTCCTGTTGCTGTACGTTCTGCTGCGGATCCAGCAGCACCTGTGGCCGCCCTATGCCGTGCCGCCGATGAGCGCGGATCAATCGTTCAACACCGCCGCCAGCTTCGTCACCAACACCAACTGGCAGTCCTACTCCGGCGAAAGCGCCCTGGGATACGTCGCGCAGATGGGCGGCCTGGCGGTGCAGAACTTCGTCTCGGCTGCAGTCGGGATCGCGGTCGCGGTGGCATTGGTGCGCGGCTTCACCCGCCGCCGCACCGACCGGCTGGGCAACTTCTGGGTCGACCTGACCCGGATCTGCGTGCGGATCCTGCTGCCGATCGCGATCGTCTTCGCGGTGCTCTTCGTTGCCGCCGGCACGATCCAGAACTTCCACTACTACACCACGATCCATACCCTGGCCGGCGACACCCAGACCATTCCGGGCGGACCGGTGGCCAGCCAGGAGGTCATCAAGGAACTGGGCACCAACGGGGGCGGGTTCTTTGGCGCCAACTCCGCGCACCCCTTCGAGAACCCCACCACGTGGACCAACTGGCTGCAGATCTTCCTGATCCTGGGCATCGGGTTCTCGCTGCCCCGCACGTTCGGCGCGTTGGTGGGCGACAAGCGGCAGGGCTACGCCATCGTCGCCGTCATGGCGACCCTCGCGATCGCGTCCGTCGTGCTGCTCACCGTCTTCCAGGGCATGCACCACGGCACCGTGCCGGCCGCCGTTGGGGCCGCGACCGAAGGCACCGAACGTCGCTTCGGGGTACTCGACTCGGCCGTGTTCGGCTCGGCCACCACCCTCACGTCGACCGGGGCGGTGGACAGCGCCCACGACTCGTACACCAGCCTCGGCGGAGCGATGACGCTGCTGAACATGATGCTCGGCGAGATCGCGCCCGGCGGCACGGGTTCCGGCCTGTACGGAATGCTAATCCTGGCCGTGATCACCGTGTTCGTCGCCGGCCTGATGGTGGGTAGGACGCCGGAATACCTGGGCAAGAAACTCGGCGGCCGCGAACTCAAGTTCGCGTCGCTGTACCTGCTGACCACCCCGGCGATCGTGCTGGTCGGCGTGGCCAGCGCGATGGCGCTGCCCGGCGAACGGGCCGCGATGCTCAACTCCGGCGCGCACGGGCTGTCCGAGGTGCTCTACGCGTTCACCTCGGCGGCGAACAACAACGGCAGCGCGTTTGCCGGGCTGTCGGTCAACACCGTGTGGTGGAACACCGCTCTCGCACTGGCCATGCTGTTCGGCCGGTTCTTGCCGATCGTGTTCGTTCTCGGTCTGGCCGGGTCGCTGGCCCGCCAGCAGTCCACGCCGATCTCGGCGGGCACGCTGCCCACGCACCGGCCGCTGTTCGTGGCCATGCTCGCCGGTGTGACGCTGATCGTGGTCGCGCTCACGTACTTCCCTGCCCTCGCGCTCGGGCCACTCGCGGAGGGTCTGCACTGATGACCGCCACATTCCTTGGTCCCGGTATCCCCGCGGCACCATCGGGGGCCGATACCCGCGGGCGCTCCGGCGCGCGCGGACTGCTGGACCCGCGAACGCTCGCGGCGTCGGCCCCGGATGCGCTGCGCAAGCTGAACCCGGCCACCCTATACAAGAACCCGGTCATGCTGATCGTCGAGATCGGCGCGGCATTCAGCACGGTGATCGCGATCGGTAGCCCGTCGGTGTTCGCCTGGGCCGTCGTGGCCTGGCTGTGGCTTACGGTGCTGTTCGCCACACTCGCCGAGGCGGTTGCCGAGGGCCGCGGCAAGGCCCAGGCCGACACACTGCGCCGCGCCCAGACCGACACGCTGGCCCACCGGCTCATCGATCGGGACGACCTGACCGGAGCGCAGCAGCAGGTCCCGGCGGCGCAGCTGCGCCGGGGCGACCGAGTGGTGTGCGGGGCCGGTGACGTCATCCCCGGCGACGGTGATGTGATCGACGGCATCGCCAGCGTCGATGAATCCGCGATCACCGGCGAAAGCGCACCCGTCATCCGGGAAAGCGGCGGAGACCGCAGCTCCGTCACCGGCGGCACCAAGGTGCTCTCCGACCGGATCGTCGTGCAGATCACCCACGAGCCCGGCGACAGCTTCATCGACCGCATGATCGCGCTGGTCGAAGGTGCGCGCCGACAAAAGACCCCCAACGAGATCGCGCTGAACATCCTGCTCGCCTCGCTCACCATCATCTTCCTGCTCGCTACCGTCACCTTGCAGCCGCTGGCGATCTACGCCAGGGCCACCCAGCCCGGCATCCCCGACTCGATCGCGCTGAATGCCAATGGCATCTCCGGCATCGTGCTGGTCGCGCTGCTGGTCTGCCTTATCCCGACCACGATCGGCGCCCTGCTGTCCGCGATCGGGATCGCCGGCATGGACCGGCTCGTGCAGCACAACGTGCTGGCGATGAGCGGCCGCGCGGTCGAGGCCGCCGGGGACGTCAGCACCCTGCTGCTGGACAAGACCGGCACCATCACCCTGGGCAATCGGCAGGCCAGCGAATTCATCCCCGTCGCCGACACTCCGGTCGAGTATCTCGCCGATGCCGCCCAACTGTCCTCGCTCGCCGACCAAACGCCCGAAGGCCGCTCGATCGTGATACTCGCCACGGCCGCCCACGGGTTGCGCGAGCGAGCCGCCGGCGATCTTGGCCGCGCCACCTTCGTGCCATTCACCGCCCAGACCCGCATGAGCGGCGTCGATCTCGCCGCGCGCGAAACGACTCCAGCCCGGGTAATCCGCAAGGGTGCCGCGGGCGCGGTGCTGGCCTGGGTTCGCAACAATGCCGGACAACCTCCGGAGCGGATCGACGAGATCGTCGGCGGCATTGCCGCCGCGGGCGGCACCCCGCTCGTCGTCGCCGAATGCGTCGGCAGTGAGTCGCCACGGGTGCTCGGCGTGATCGGACTCAAGGACATCGTCAAGCACGGCATGCGCGACCGATTCACCGAGCTGCGCCGCATGGGCATCCGCACCGTCATGATCACTGGCGACAATCCGCTGACGGCCAAGGCTATCGCCGAAGAGGCCGGCGTCGACGACTTCCTCTCCGAAGCCAAACCCGAGGACAAGATGGCACTCATCCGGCGCGAGCAGGCGGGCGGCAAACTGGTCGCGATGACCGGTGACGGTACCAACGACGCCCCCGCGCTCGCCCAGGCCGACGTCGGTGTGGCCATGAACAGCGGCACCTCGGCAGCCAAAGAGGCCGGTAACATGGTCGACCTCGACTCCGACCCGACCAAGCTCATCGAGATCGTCCAGATCGGCAAGCAACTGCTCATCACCCGCGGCGCACTGAGCACCTTCTCCATCGCCAACGACGTCGCAAAGTACTTCGCGATCGTCCCGGCGATGTTTGCCGCCGTCTACCCGGGTCTGGGCGTCCTCAACATCATGCGGCTGCATTCACCGCAGTCGGCGATCCTGTCCGCCGTCATCTTCAACGCGCTTGTCATCATCGCGCTGATCCCGCTCGCAGTACGCGGTGTGCGCTACCGGCCGGCCAGCGCCGGTGCCATGCTGGCCCGCAACCTCTGCCGCTTCGGCCTCGGCGGGATCGTCGCGCCATTCCTCGGCATCAAGGCCATCGACCTGATCATCGCACTCATTCCCGGAATCGGGTGACGAGCATGCGCGCCGTCTTGAATGACCTGCGCATCGCCTGGGCCGCGCTGCGCATGCTGATCGCGTTCACCGCGGTCCTCGGGCTCGCCTACCCGCTGCTGATCACCGGGATCGCGCAGCTTCCCGGGCTGCGCGAGTCCGCTGACGGTTCGCTCGTCACCCACGACGGGGCGGTCGTTGGATCCGCGCTGATCGGGCAGAACTTCACCGATCCGAATGGCATGCCACTCCCCCAGTACTTCCAACCCCGACCCTCGGTTGGCGGCTACGACCCCACCGCGTCCGGTGCGAGCAATCTCGGGCCCGAGTCGATCGTCGACACCCTGCCCAATCCTGCCGACAATGCCGACACCGGTACCCAGAGTCTGCTCACCCAGGTCTGCACCCGCAGCCTGGACATCGGCCGGTTCGACGGCGTCGACGGCTCCCGCCCGTACTGCACCGACACGGGGGTCGGCGCAGTGCTCGCCGTGTTCTGGACCGGGCCCGGTTACCACGGCCGGGTGACCAGGGTCGTCAGCGTCAATCAGGCCTGCCCGGCCACCCCGTTCCTGCCCGCCTACCACGGGGTTCCGGTGCGCTGCGCGGAATACGGGCAGGACTACGCGGCTGGCCAGATCGTGTCGATCCGCGGCAACGCGCCCACCCAGCCCGCGGTGCCACCCGACGCCGTCACCGCCTCCGGCTCCGGACTGGATCCCGATATCAGCCCCGCCTACGCCGCGATCCAAGAAGCCCGCGTGGCCAGGGCTCGCGACATCGGTGTCGCGCAGGTCGCCGCGCTGGTGGCCCTTCACCAGCGGGGTCGTGACCTCGGTTTCCTGGGTGAATCCCGGGTGAACGTGCTTCAACTCAACCTGGCCCTCGACCGGCTGTACCCCTACCGGCCGTAGGCGTGCGGCATGTCCGGTATGTCGTCCGAGGCAGCCAGGCGCCGAACTCGCGGGGTGCCGCTGTAGGGCAGCAGCGCCGGGGTGGCCACCGCCAGCGCGGCCAGGCATCCGACCAGGAGCAGCGCCGCCATCGTCGTCGTCCACGGGGTTCCCACGTGCTGGGCTATCGCTCCCAGTGCCACCGATGCCAGCGGCATCGCCCCGATCGCCAGTTCCTGCAGACCGAGCGCTCGGCCGTGCACGGACGGCCGGGTCGTCATCAGCAACAGGGTTGTCTGCAGCACTCCAAACGTGGATCCCAGCACGCCGATCGCTGCCATCAGGGCACACGACAGCACGACGCTTCGAGACTGGGCGAACACGGCCCACAGCAGCGCCCAGGCGAGCGTTCCGAACAGGAAAACGCCCCCCTTATAGCGAAAGTCACCCAGCCGCGCGATGATGAGTGACCCGATGAGGCCGCCCACTCCGGCGCAGGTGAGCAACACACCGAGACCGCCCGCCCCCAGGCCCAGCGACTGTTCGGCGAAGACCGGCATGAAGGACTGGAACACCGGCCAGATGAAGATGTTGGCCGCCACGGTGATCAACAGCACCGTCGCGGCCAGTCGGTTTCGACTGATGATCCGCAGGCCCGAGATCACCATTCGAGTGGCCGACTCCGTGCCCGGCGCCAACACGGTCCCCGCACCGCGGAGCGGCAGCACCGACACCAGCGCGATCGCATACCAGGCGGTCGAGATCCACAGCGTGACGGGAACTCCCACCAGGCCGATGAGTACTCCACCCAGCGCCGGCCCGACCACCTGAGTGGCGTTCATCGCCAGCGAGTTCAACGCGTTGGCGTTGCTCAGGTGCTCCCGTCCCACCAGATCCAGCACCAGGGACGAACGGGCCGGTTGCGAGGGCGACTGTGCCAGCCCGATGGCCAGCCCACCGGCGAGCAGCGCCCAGTACGGTGCCAGGTCGGCACTGACCAGCGCGGCCAGCACGATCGAGGCGGCCAACGCCCACCAGTTGGCCACGATCAGCAGCGTCGTCCGGTCGTGCCGGTCGGCGAAGGCCCCCGCGAACGGGCCGGCCAGCATCGGCGCCATGCGGGCGGTGGTGAACAGCGCCACCGCGAATTCGGATTGGGTGGTTTCGAAGATGAACCAACCCAGCACCAGTGTCTGGGTCCACGCGCCACCGAAGAAGAACAGATTGGACAGCCACAGCCGGCCAAACCGTGGGTTGCCGCGCACCGAGGCGAGCATGCCGCCGCGGGCTGGTCCGTCCAGCGCCGATGCCCTAGACAAGCACCTCTCCTTCGCGAACCACCACGCGGCCGGCCGAGATCACCAACTCTCGCCGCGGGGAGCGCACCAGCGCATCGGGGACGTTCTCGGCGTCGACCAGAACCACGTCCCCGGGGGCATCGACGGTGAGATCGTGCGCGCCGCGGTGCACGTAACCGGCTGCGTCGCTGCTGGCCAGCCGAACGGCCGTGGTCAGGTCTTCGTCGGTGCGCAGTCGATGCAGGCGCGCGAAACCTAGTGCGATGCGCAGCATGTCGCCATCGCCGAACGGCGACCACAGGTCTCGGATACCGTCGGTACCGAGCCCGATGCCGATGCCGCGTTCGCGCATGCCGCGCCAGGGCAACGGCGCCGAGCCGACCGGGGCCACCGTGGACCACGAGATTCCCGCCTCCGCCAACCGATCCAGCAGCGGCTCCTGACGACTGGGCGGCACCTCGCCCAGCGCGAACCCGTGCGAGATGGTCACCTTGCCCTGCAGCCCGCTGCGCAGGGTGCGGTCGATGATCAATTCGTACTGGAACGCGCCGAGCTCGCCGCCGTCGTGCAGGTGGATGTCCAGACAGACGCCGCGGCGCTCGGCAATCCGGAACAGCCCGTCGAGCTGTGCCACCGGGTCACGGTCGATCGATGCCGGGTCGATGCCACCGATGCTGGTAGCACCCGCCTGCGCGGCACGGTCCAACAGGTCCAACACGCCCGGGCGGCGCACCACACCGTCCTGCGGGAACGCCACGATCTCGACCTGGACGGCGCCGCCCAACTCCTGCGCCGCCTCCCGGACGGCTGCAAGACCCCGCAACCCCAGGCCGAGGTCCACATCGACATGGCTGCGGGCGGCGGTGGTGCCGTTCCGCAGGAACTCACGCAGCACGGCCACGCTGATGCCCGCGCTGGGGATGCCATGGCGGTCGCGCTCCGCGCGCTCGTGCGCGATCCGCCCCTGGGTGGTGGGCTCACCGCCATAGGAGACCCACGGCAGGCCCCACCAACTCTTGTCCACATGCGCGTGCGCGTTGATCAGCCCCGGAAGCGCCAGCAGGCCGCGGCCGTCGACGTGGTCGATCCCGGCGCCGACGGCCTCACCGGGGGCCGACAGGGCCGCGATCCGGCCTTCCGTGATCAGCAGGTCAGTCGCCGCCGCACCCCACGGCCGCACATTCGTCACCAGCAAAGATCTCATACGGTTATGGTATACCAAACTCGCTGATGGACCGATCGGTGACGGTGAACCGTCACACGGCGCTGCCGGGACGGCGACCCAGGTGTTCGCCGACCAGGACCTGCACCCGCCGCACGTCGCGATCCGCGATGGCCCGGTAGAGCTCACGGTGTTCCTCGGCCACGGCCAGCAGGTCGCCATGCTGGCCGAGCAGCCAGCGCAGCCGACTGCGCAGCGGGCGCTGCATCTGCACCAGCAGGTCGTTGGCCGCCAACTCCGTCACCGCCTCGTGGAAGTCCGCGGCGGCACGGCGTGCCCGCGCCGCGTCGGCCCGCTCCGCGGCCGCGATCTCGTCGTCCACGATGGCCCGAAGACGGTGCAGCCCATCGGTGGTGCGCCGAATCGCGGCGAGCTTGAACACGAGTGGCTCGATCGCGCTGCGCACCTCGTTCAGGTCGGCGAGGTCTCCGGCGGTGAATTCCCGTACCACCGCCCAGGAACGCGGACGCGGGGTCACCAGGCCGTCGGCGACCAGCGCCCGCAGGGCATCGCGAATCGGAACCCGGCTCACCCCGAGCTCGTCGGCCAGATCTCGCTCGACCAGGCGTTCGCCGGGTCGGCGAACCCCGTCGATGATCTCGTCGCGGAGCCGCCGGACCACCCGATCGGATTCCGGTTCGAATGCCTTCTCGTCCACCGCACCCCCAGCAACGATTCCGATTGTTGGTATACCACAGGACCGCCCGGCGCACCCGATCGGCCAAGCACCGCGGGCGCCGCCACCGTCAGTCAGTGCGCCGCAGGTACCAGACGACCGCTACGGTGGAGACCAGGAGCAGCCCGACGCCGAAGATCGCGAACGTCCACAACGGTGTGAGCGCCGCCGTCAGCCAGGCGAAGTTCATTCCGAAGAACCCCACCAGGAACGACAGCGGCAGAAACACGGTGGCTATCACCGTCAGACGCTTCATCACCTCGTTGAGCCGGGTAGACACCTCGGTGAGGTACAGATCCAGCAGGCCCGCAAGCTGCTCGCGATGCGCAGCCAACAGACTCGCGGCATGATCGAGATGATCGTGCACGTCGCGCAGCGCATGCCGGAATCCCTGCTCGTCGTGCAGATCGCGGATCGCGCCCGCGAGTTCGGCTCCGGGCGCGAGCAGGTCCCGTTGCGGCACGAGCACGCGGCGCATGTCGATGAGCTGCCGTCTGAGCTCGAAGATCCGCTGGCGGTGCGCCGTCGTGGGATGCTCCACGACCGACTCCTGCAGGTCGTCGATGGCATCCTCGACCCCATCGAGCGCGGTCAGAAAGCTGTCGGCCAGCGCATCCAGAACCCCGTGTACCGCGTGGCCGGGATGCGCGGACGGATGTGCGGCAACGTCACGGCGGGCGTCCATCAGTGCCGACAGCGGCTCGCGTGTCACGGTAACCAGGGCACCCGGCGAGATATGCAAGTGCACCTCGCCGAGTCGCGAACGTGCATCGGCGCCGGAAACGGCGCCGTAGGCGACCAGTAGCGCCGAGCCCGGATAGTTGTCCAGCTTGGCCCGCTGGCCGAACTCTACGGTGTCTTCGAAGGCCAGCGGGTGCATCGTGACGAGTCCGCGCATCTGCTCCAGGTCCGCGGCGGTCGGGTCGATCAGATCCAGCCAGAAGCTCTCGCCACTTTGGCGCAGGGCGTGGATCCGCTCGGGGTCGACGGAGTCCAGGATTTCCATCTCGCGACGATAGCGAGCCACCATTCGACGTGACCGATCGAGGCACCCGCCCGGGGCGCTCGGCAGGAGACGGGGTCTTGACGCCGCGGGCGCCACGCGGGTACACCCGCGGCTACCAGTCGCACCAGGCGACGGCGGCATCCTGCCCGGTCAACAACAGGCACCTGCTGCGGGGCCTGCTCGCCGGCCGGGCGTCGGCATCCTGCAGATGAACGGCCAGCCGTCGGCACAAAACAACCGCGAGACGGGGTGCGGCCCTGCACTTCCGGGATTCCGAAACTGGGACAACCCGGAACACGTCGCCGAGCTGGCGCGGTGGTGGAACGTCGAGCAGGCGGTGATCCCGCACTGGGCGCCGCCCACCCACACGATGCAGCTGTTCTGGTACGCCGAGCAGGCCTCCATCGGTTTCCTGTGGATCTCCGGCACGAGCCCGGCGGTGTGCATGCCCGATCTGACCCGAGTACGGGACACCCTGCCCGACGAGCAGTGCTTCGTGGTGATGTCCGACGCATACCTCACCGAGACCGCCCAGCTGGCCGACGTGGTGCTGCCGGCGGCGCTGTGGGCCGAGAAGACCGGCACGTTCACCAATGTCGACCGCACAGTGCACCTGCAGGAGAAGGCCGTCGAACCGCACCCCGGCCGGCGAGAGGATAAATAACTGATCTTTCTGGACAGCCTCCGTCGCGCGCCGCAGGGTAAGAACCAGGTCGGACCACGAGTCGGGGACCGACCACCCGTGACCGGTTCGGTCACCCTGCACGAGGAGTGGGCATGAAGAACGCTGTTCGGGCATTGCTGGTCGGCATGATCAGCGCAGCACTGCTGGCGCTGGGGGTGTCGGTGGCGAGCGCATCGGTGGCACCGGCGGCCGCGGTCACGATCTCGCCGTCGATGGTCGCGCCACCGGGAGACGGAGGATCCGCGCTGGACTGCCGCAGCCACACCGCGGAGAGCACGCCTCACAGCGGCAAGGTGGTGGTTCCCTGGTCCTACTGCTACGACCCCACCACCAGCTACCACCGAGCCTGGCACGATTACTGCACGCACTCACCGGACTCGTGGAATTCGGCCGACTTTCGTGGGCCCTGCGCGCGCCACGACATGTGTCTGGCCGCCGGCCACTCGCACAGCTACTGCGACGGCCCGTTACTGAGCAACATGAAGACCAACTGCCACTACGCGTACTCCCACTGGTACCAGGTCGTCTCCAAGGGGAAGTGCTATGCCGTCGCCTACACCTACTACGTGGCGATCAAGATCTACACCCACCTGTAACGGCACCGCGGTTCCGGGGGCGACGGGCCCCGCCGGGTTCACCTGGCGGGGCCCTCGGCCATGGCGGAGCTCCCGGCCGGATCACTCGACACGGGCTCGGTGTAGCCCTCGATCAGTGCCCACACGGACAGCCCGAACAGGGTCCAGTCCTGCCCCACGCCGGGCGGGCCGATCCGGCGAACGTGCGGATGCGCGATGCCCTCGATGGCCTGCAGAGCGAAACCCTCGCCGAGCGCAGCCATCGCCACCGTGAAGTCCTCGACGGTGAACGGCTGTCGCATCTGCAGGCCGTAGCGCGCCAGCAGGGACCGGTACATCCCGGCGAACTCCCGCACCGACTCCGCGTGCCGCTCGACGCTGGCATCCCGCAGGTCCGACCAGCTGCCGGAGGTGGCCCGCAGCGCCAGCGCCACCAGGAACGACTGGGCCGAGCGCTGCTGCCGGCGATCCTCATCGTCGAAGGTGTCCACGTGCGCCTGCGCGCCCACCCGGACGACCTCCATCAGCGGCGCCCCGGCGTGGACCAGATCACCGATCGTGGCCCACGTGTCGGCGATCGGCAGGGCGGCACGCCAGGTCGCGGCGGCCACCGCGAGATCGTGGTGGAAGGCGTCCTGGTCGGCCCACAGCCGGTAGGCGGCCCCGGTCGTCAGGCCCGCCCTGCGGACCACCTCCTGCAACCGGATGTGCGAGACCCCAGCGCTGATGCCCCGGTCCAGCAGCATCGCGATCCCGGTGCGGATCAGCAGATCCTTGGTCTGCTCACCGGTTCGTCGCGGCATCTCGCGTCCCCTCGCGGCGCTGCTTCACGCTCGCATCGTAGGACGGTGGGCGCGGACGGGTTCGAACCGCCGACCGCCCGGGTGTAAGCCGGGTGCTCTCCCGCTGAGCTACGCGCCCTGGCACCGCGGGGTGTTCACGGTGCTGCCACAGCCTGCCACGATCGGGGGCGCGCTGTCACACCCGTGCGAACGGCCCCACGAACCCGGCTCAGCGACGCGGCCGGCCCGACGAGCGGGCCCGCACCAGCTTGGTCATCATCCAGTCGCCCGCGGCGGGGCCGCTGGTGGTCTGCGCCAGCCCCGCGGTGCGCACCGCGTCACCGATATCGGAGGGATCGACATACCCATCGCGCCCGGTGCGTGGGCTCAGCAACCAGATGACGCCGTCGTCCGCCAGCAGGGTGATGGCGTCGACCAGGGCGTCGGTCAGATCCCCGTCACCCTCGCGCCACCACAGCAGCGCCGCGTCCAGTACCTCGTCGGCGTCCTCGTCCAGCAGCTCGTTCCCGGTGACGGACTCGATCCCGTCCCGGAGGGAGGAGTCGACGTCGTCGTCATATCCGATCTCGCCGACCACGTTGCCGGCCCGTAGGCCGAGCCGGGAGACGGCCGCCGCCGCCCTCCCCGACGTCTCGCTCACTGTGATTCCGTTCCTTCCCGGTTCGGTCCCGTCCAGCCGCCCGCTGCGGTCCGGCGTTGCTCACCCTAAACGCCGCAGCGCCCGCGCCCCACACCTCGTCACCCTCCGGTGCAGCAGCCGCACCCATCGATACGGAAGGATGGCAGCCGGACATCACTCCGACGACCCGCCAACCGCGAGGCCGCCGGGCCAGTACGCCGCCGGCTGCGCCACCCCGCCGCCGGCCGATCAGGCAAGGAGTTCGCCGTGGCCGTGTCAACGGATTCGAGCGGGTCGCAGAACGAGGTATCCCCCGGTTTGCAGCATCGCGGCGAGCCGCACCACCTGATCCGGGACGGGCTGGCCGCCCAGCTCTACGACATCGACCCCGCCGAGACAGCCGAATGGTTGGACTCGTTCGACGCCATGGTCGACGCCACCGGCCAGCAGCGGGCCCGGTACCTGATGCTGCGGCTGCTCGGCCGGGCCCGGGAGAAGCATGTCGCACTGCCGGCGCTGACCACCACGGACTACATCAACACCATCCCGCCGGAGTCCGAACCGTTCTTCCCCGGCGACGAGGAGATCGAGCGCCGGTACCGCGCCTTCATCCGGTGGAACGCCGCGATCATGGTGCATCGGGCGCAGCGCCCGTCGATCGGCGTCGGCGGCCACATCTCCACCTACGCGTCCTCCGCCAGCCTGTACGAGGTGGGCTACAACCACTTCTTCCGGGGCAAGTCGGATCCCGGCGGTGGCGACCACGTGTTCTTCCAGGGCCATGCCTCCCCCGGCATGTACGCGCGGGCGTTCCTGGAGGGGCGCCTGTCCGAGGACACCCTCAACGGGTTCCGGCAGGAGGTCTCGCACCCCGGTGGCGGGCTGCCCAGCTACCCGCACCCCCGGCTGATGCCGCAGTTCTGGGAGTACCCCACGGTCTCCATGGGTCTGGGCGTGATGAACGCGATCCAGCAGGCCCGGTTCAACCGGTACCTGCACCACCGGGGAATCAAGGACACCTCCGATCAGCACGTGTGGGCCTTCACCGGTGACGGGGAATTCGACGAGGTGGAGTCCCGGGGGCTGCTGCACGCCGCGGCGCTGGACGGACTGGACAACCTGACCTTCGTGGTGAACTGCAACCTGCAGCGGCTGGACGGCCCGGTGCGCGGCAACGGCAAGATCATCCAGGAGCTGGAGGCGTTCTTCCGCGGCGCCGGATGGAATGTCATCAAGGTGGTCTGGGGCAGCAACTGGGACCCGCTGCTGGCGCGCGACAAGGACGGCGCACTGGTCAACCTGATGAACGTCACCCCGGACGGCGACTACCAGACCTACAAGGCCAACGACGGCGCCTACGTTCGGGCACACTTCTTCGGCCGCGACCCACGCACCAAGGCGATGGTCGCCGACATGAGCGACGAGGACATCTGGTTCCTGCGCCGTGGCGGCCACGACTATCGCAAGATCTACTCGGCCTACCACGCCGCGGTGCACCACGTCGGCCAGCCGACGGTCATCCTGGCCAAGACAGTCAAGGGCTTCCACCTGGGCTCGTCCTTCGAGGCGCGCAACGCCACGCACCAGATGAAAAAGATGACCCTGGCCAACCTCAAGGAATTCCGCGACACCCTGCACATCCCGGTTTCCGACGCGCAGTTGGAGGCGGACCTGTACGCCCCGCCGTACTACCACCCCGGTCCGGAGTCGGACGAGATTCGCTACATGGTCGAGCGGCGCCGCGCGCTGGGCGGATTCGTCCCGGAGCGGCGGGTGACGGCCACCCCGCTGGTGCTGCCGGGCGACAAGGTCTACGACGTGCTGCGCCGCGGCTCCGGCAAGCAGGAGATCGCCACCACCATGGCCTTCGTGCGGCTGGTGCGGGACCTGTTCAAGGATCCGGAGGTCGGCAAGCGGATCGTGCCGATCGTGCCCGACGAGGCCCGTACCTTCGGCATGGACTCGTTCTTCCCGAACCAGAAGATCTACAACCCGGCCGGGCAGCTGTACACGGCCGTGGACGCGCAACTCATGCTGGCCTACAAGGAGTCCGAGCAGGGCGTGATCCTGCACGAGGGCATCAACGAGGCGGGCTGCGCGGCGATCATGACGGCGGTCGGGACGTCCTACGCCACCCATGGCGAGCCGATGATCCCGATGTACATCTTCTACTCGATGTTCGGCTTCCAGCGCACCGGCGATGGGCTGTGGGCGGCGGGCGACCAGATGGCCCGCGGCTTCGTGCTGGGCGCCACCGCCGGCCGGACCACGCTGACCGGCGAGGGTTTGCAGCACGCCGACGGGCACTCGCACCTGCTGGCCGCGGCCTACCCGCACGTGGTGGCCTACGACCCGGCCTACGGCTACGAGATCGCGCATATCGTCCGGGACGGACTGCGCCGGATGTACGGCGGCGCCGAGCACAACCCGGCGAACCCCGCCGCGGGCACGTTCGGCGGCGAGGACGTCCTGTACTACATCACGATGTACAACGAGCCCTACGTGCAGCCGCCCGAACCCGACGGCCTGGACGTCGACGGGCTGCTGCGCGGCATGTATCTGCTTTCGCCCGCCGACCGGCTGCAGCAGGGGGCTGAGGGCAGGGCGCGAGCCCAACTGCTGGCCTCCGGAGTCGGGGTGCGCTGGGCGCTGGAGGCACAGCAGCTGCTGGCCGACGATTGGAATGTCGCCGCGGACGTGTGGTCGGTGACCAGCTGGAGCGAGCTGCGCCGGGAGGCCGACGCCATCGAGCATGACCGCATCCTGGACCCGACCCTGGAGGCAGTCCCGTACATCACCCGCGCGCTGGCCGACCGGCCCGGCCCCGTGCTGGCCACCAGCGACTACCAGCGGGCCGTGGCCAACCAGATCGCCCCCTGGGTACCCGGCGACTACACCGCACTGGGGGCGGACGGCTTCGGATTCTCCGACACCAGGGCGGCGGCCCGCCGGTACTTCCTGATCGACGGACCGTCGCTGGCGGCGGCCACGCTGGCGGCGCTGGAACGGCGCGGCGAGTACCGGGCGGGGGCGGCCGCCGAAGCGGTGACGCGCTACCGGCTGCACGATGCCGCTGCGGGGACGTCGGGCTCGGCCGGCGGCGAGAGCTGAGTCGGCCCGCTCGGGCCGGTTGTGTGGTCCAGCGCGCGCCCCACCGCCCGCTGGACCACACAACCTGGTGGGCGGGACGGGACTACGCTGGCCCGCCGGCGCGTTGTATCCACAGCGGGCGAGCGAGGAGGCGCATAGTGTTCGACGGCGACAGCGAGGTTGAGGTCACCGAGACCAAGCTCCCGGGCATCGGCCTGCGGCACGACTTCGTCACCGAGGACGGCCGACGGGTCGGAGTGGTCAGCCGCAAGAGTGGCCGGCGTGACCTCGTGGTGTTCGGCAAGGACGATCCGGACGCCTGCTCGTTGGTGGTCGGGCTGAACGGGTCCGAGGCCGACGCACTCGCCGAGTTTCTGGGTTCGCGGCGCATCGTGGAGCGGCTCGCGTCGCTGTCCGAGCAGGTGGCGAACCTGGTGACCGGCAAGGTACGCATCGCACACGGCTCGCGCTACGACGGACTCACCCTGGGCGCCACTCGGGCCCGCACCCGCACCGGGGCCTCCGTGGTGGCGGTGATCCACGCCGGCCAGGCCATCGCCTCCCCCGGCCCGGAGGCAGCACTGCAGGGCGGTGACGTGCTCGTCGTGGTCGGCACCGCGGAGGCGATCGAGGCCCTCCGGGACATCGTTGCCGAGTAATCCGCCGATCCCCGTCACCGCCGGCCCAGCGCTCGCCCACACCCGCCGAACCACGGCCGCGAGCACCCGGCCATGAGCGATGCCATCACCCTGATGGAGCTGGGCGGCATCGTGCTGCTGCTCGGTTTGCTGGGCCGGTTCGCCGGGCGGATCGGCCTGTCACCCATCCCGCTCTATCTGCTGGCCGGCGTGCTGGTCGGGCACGGCGGAGTGCTGCCGCTGGGAGCCAGCGAGGAGTTCATCTCCGTCGGCGCCGAGATCGGCGTCATTCTGCTGCTGCTCCTGCTGGGCCTGGAGTACACCGCCGCCGAGCTGGTGACGAACCTGCGCCAGCAGGCCCCCGCCGGGCTGGTCAACATCGTGCTGAACGCCGCCCCCGGCGTCGCCGTCGGGCTGATCATGGGCTGGCCCGCTGCCGGGGTGGTCGCGATGGCCGGCATCACCTGCGTGTCCAGCTCCGGCATCACCGCCAAGCTGCTGACCGACCTGGGCCGGGTCGGCAACCGGGAAACTCCGGTGGTGCTCTCGCTGCTGGTGCTCGAGGACCTGTCGATGGCCGTCTATCTGCCGGTGCTGACCGCCATGTTGGCCGGGGTCGGCGTCCTGGCCGGCGTGCTGTCGGTGGGCATTGCACTGGTGGCAGTGGCCGCCGCGATGCTGGTGGCGCTGCGGCTGTCCCGGCCGCTGGGCCGGCTGGTGTTCAGCGAGAACTCCGAGGTGCTGCTACTGATCGTGTTCGGGCTCGCGCTGCTGGTGGCCGGGCTGGCACAGCAGGCGCAGATCTCCGAGGCGGTGGGCGCGTTCCTGGTGGGCATCGCGCTGTCCGGGCGGGTGGCGACCAGCGCCGAGCAGGTGCTCACCCCGTTGCGGGACTTCTTCGCCGCGGTGTTCTTCGTGTTCTTCGGCATGCGCATCGAGCCGGCCGATATCCCGCCGATGCTGCTGCCGGCCCTGGCGCTGGTGGTGGTGACGACGGTGACGAAGGTCGCCGCAGGCGCGCTGGCGGCCCGGCGCGCCGGCATCGCGCTGCCCGGCCAGATCCGGGCCGGCACCGTGATGGTCTCCCGCGGCGAGTTCTCCATCGTGATCGCCGGGCTGGCCACCGGGTCCGCGATCGTCGCGCCCGGGCTAGGGCCGCTGGCGGCCACCTACGTGCTGCTGATGGCGGTCGGCGGCCCGCTGCTGGCCCGTGCCGGCGAGCCCGCGGGACGCTGGGCGGTCGCGCTGGCGGCACGGCTGGGACGGCGCGGCCCGATGAGCGGTCCTGCGGTCGCGGAGGGTGCCGGAGAATCGCCACTACCCTGACGATCCCGTCACCGATATCGGTACGGTCACGATTCGGCCCTGCAACTCTATGCACGTGCCCTGCTGACCGGTTAGTGTTCCCCCGTTGTTGCTCTTCTCCTGATGCCGATGGCATCCTCCGGGGCAAGGCGCATCCCCCCGGTCGGATATGACCCGCCCGGGGTGTCAACACCCCGCGGAGTGGGCTCCGCGGACAACCGCTCGAGGAGAGCAAGCATGGCGCAGGGCACGGTCAAGTGGTTCAACGCGGAGAAGGGCTTCGGCTTCATCAAGCCCGACGATGGCGACCGTGAGGTCTTCGTGCACTATTCCGCGATCAGCGGGTCGGGGTACAAGACCCTCGAGGAGGACCAGCGGGTGACGTTCGAGATCGAAGAGACACCGAAGGGGCCGCAGGCCACGGGCGTCACCGTCGTCTGATCACCCCAGCACAGCAACCGGCGGGGCCGGCGCCGAACGGTGCCGGCCCCGCCGCATACCGGCCCGCTGGCATGCTGAGCCGGTGAGACCCATCAGCACCGCCACCCTCCGGGCGGTGGAGCGCGCGGCCGGCAGTCTCGCGACCCGGTCCGTGGCCCAGATGGACGAGCAGCTGGGCTGGTTCCGCGCCCTGCCCGCCGATCAGCGGTCCTGGGTGACCCTGGTGGCACAGGCCGGCATCGCCGGCTACGTGTCGTGGGTCGAGAACCCCGGCACCGACTTCCGTATCGCCGAGCAGGTGTTCGGCACCGCGCCCCGGGACCTGATCCGGGCGGTGTCGCTGCGGCGCACCGTCGAACTGGTGCGGGTGGCCATCACGGTCGCCGAGGAGCACCTGCCGGCGCTGGCCGACGATCCGGCAGAGCGGGCCGCGCTGCGCGAGTCGCTGCTGCGCTACAGCCGGGAGATCGCCTTCGCCGCGGCCGCCGTATACGCGGCGGCCGCCGAGACCCGGGGTGCGTGGGACGCCCGGGTCGAGGCCGCCGTGGTGGACGGCATCGTGCGGGGCGAGGACCCCCAGTCGCTGTCCTCCCGCGCCGCCGCGCTGAACTGGGACCCGGCAACCCCCGGGCAGGTGTTGGTCGGAGCGGCACCGCTGGTCGATCGGGAACATGCGGTCGCCGCGGTCGCCGAGTGGGCCACCGCCGCACACCGCCCCGCACTGTCCGCGGTGCACGGCACCATGTTGGTGCTGGTGCTTTCCGGCGCGGGCGCGCCGCATCCGGACGTGGCGGACCTGTTCGGGGCCGGCCCGGTGGTGCGCGGGCCGTCCGGCACGGGGCTGGCCGGCGCCAGCCGGTCCGCGGCCGACGCGCTCTCCGGCTACCGGGTGGCCGGAGCCTGGCCGGCGGCGCCCCGCCCGGTCAACGCGGCGGACTTGCTGCCCGAGCGGGTGCTGGGCGGCGACACCCGTGCCGCCGAAATCCTGCGGGCCGAGGTGTTCACCCCGCTGTCGGTGACGGGGTCACCCCTGCTGGACACGGTGGAGGCCTACCTGGGGCACGGCGGCGCGCTGGAACCGGCGGCCCGCTCGCTGTTCGTGCACCCCAACACGATGCGCTACCGGCTACGCCGGGTCGCCGAGATCACCGGACGCGATCCGTGGGCGCCGCGGGACATGCTGGCGCTGAACGTGGCGCTCATCCTGGGGCGGCTGGGGACCGAGCGCGCTGCCCCGCAGGACGGGCATCGCTGAGTCCCCGCGCGAGGCCGCGGCACCCGGACGGGCCCGACGCCCCGGCCCCGGCGCCCAGGCGTGCTCAACCCGATCTGGTAGTCCCCCGCTATCCGCAAGAATCGCACATCGCGGGGATCTTGAAACGGTTTCCGCAGGTGGGCTCGGCCATGATCCCCACGAGGTGCGAATCCTGACAGGGCGAACCGCGCCCTAACCACGCCCGAGCCGGCCTGCGGTCCAGCCCGTGCGCGAGCCGCACGCTGGGCTGGCCGATCACGCGGATCCGACGCCCGCAAACTTTGGGACGATCCGACCGTAGCGTTTGGAGGAAGCCTACAAGTCTGTCGGGACGACTTGGTGCCCGCTGACCCCGACGCACCACCCCGGATCGTGGTTGGCTGAATGAGTGATCGCGCTTCTCGCGCCCGGTCAGGGCGCCCAGAAACCCGGCATGCTCACACCGTGGCTGGAACTGCCCGGTCTGGCGGACACCGCGGCTCAGATGTCCGAGGCCGCGCAGCTCGACCTCATCACGCTCGGCACCACCGCCGACGCCGAGGAGATCAAGGACACCGCGGTCACCCAGCCGCTGGTGGTGGCGACCGCGCTGCTGGCCGCTTCGACCGTGCAGCTTCCGAACGGAGCAGCGACCGCCGGTCACTCGGTGGGTGAGCTGGCCGCCGCCGCCTTGGCCGGCGTCATCGACCCCGTCACCGCCGTGGGTCTGGCCGCTCGCCGGGGCCGCGCGATGGCCGCCTGCTGCGCCGCCACCCCGACCTCGATGGCCGCCGTGCTCGGTGGCGACACCGAAGCCGTCCTGGCGGCATTGGCCGAGCGGAATCTGGTGGGCGCCAACGTCAACGGCGGAGGGCAGATCGTGGCCGCGGGGCCGGTCGAAGCGCTAGCCGCCATCTCCGACGACCCGCCCGGCGGCGCCTCCCGGGTGATCCCGCTGTCGGTAGCCGGCGCGTTCCATACCCGCTACATGGCCGGCGCCGAGACCGATCTCGCCGCCGCGGTGGCCGACCTCACTCCCGCCGACCCGACCCGGCCGCTGCTCACCAATGCCGACGGCAGCGTGATCGCCGACGGCGCCGAGTACCTGGGGCTGCTGGTCCGGCAGCTCACCCGCCCGGTGCGCTGGGACTCGTGCATGGCCACCCTCGCCCGACTGGGCGTCACCGGTGTCATCGAATTTCCGCCGGCCGGCACGCTCACCGGGCTCATCAAGCGGGAGCTCAAGGGCGTGGCGACGTTGGCGATCAAGACCCCCAACGACCTGGCCGCCGTCGCCGACTTCGTCACCGAACACGGCGACTCCGCCGCCGTGCAACACGCCCACGCCCACACGAACGGATGACGGACCGATGAACACAGTGCGCATAGCCACGCCCCCCACGGTCTCGGGCACCCGGATCGCCGGCCTGGGCCACTACCGGCCGGAACGGGTGGTCACCAACGACGATCTCTCCCAGCTGATGGACACCAACGACGAGTGGATCCGCACCCGGGTCGGCATCTCCGAGCGGCGATTCTCCGGCGATCAGGAGACGGTCGCCTCGATGGGCGCGGAGGCCGGCAAGGCCGCGCTGGCCGACGCCGGGCTGACAGCCGCCGACATCGACACCGTCATCACCGCCACCTGCACGCTCGAGGCGCAGATCCCGCACGCCTCCACCCAGGTCGCCTCCAAGCTGGGCATCCACGCCCCCGGCTCGTTCGACATCAATGCCGCCTGCGCCGGCTTCTGCTACGGGCTGGCGGTCGCCTCCCAGGCGGTCCGTTCGGGCAACTCCCGCCGGGTGCTGCTGGTGGGCGCCGAGAAGTTGACCGCCTGGATCGATCCGACAGACCGCGCCAACGCGATCATCTTCGCCGATGGTGCCGGCGCCGCCGTCGTCACCGCGTCGGGCGATGAGCAGATCGGTCCGGTCGCCTGGGGTTGTGACGAGGACCAAACGGAGACCATCCACGTCACCGACCGGAACTCTTTCATCTACCAGGAGGGCCAGACGGTCTTCCGGTGGGCCACCACCCAGATCGCGCCGGTCGCGATCCGCGCCGCCGAGCTGGCCGGCGTCGACCTGGCCGACATCGACGTGCTGGCCTGCCACCAGGCCAACCTGCGGATCATCGACGCGGTGGCCAAGCGGCTGTCCGCCGCCGGCGCGCGTGACGATCTTCGGGTCGCCCGGGACATCGTCACCACCGGGAACACCTCCTCGGCCTCGGTGCCGATCGCGCTGGACCGGATGCGCGCGGCCGGCCAGGCCCGCAGCGGCGACGTGGTGCTGGCCGTCGGGTTCGGCGCCGGGCTGACCTACGCCGCGCAGGTGTTCGTGTGCCCCTAATGTGCCTGTGTCCAGCGCGCCCTGGGGCAGAATCGCCCCCGGGACCGTGCGGTCCCGCCGCCCGGCACCGCGCCGCGGCGGACGCCCTCTTGAGGAAAGGAACCACACCGTGAGCAGCTCCGAGGAGATCCTGGCCGGGCTCGGCGAGATCGTCGAGGAGGTCGCCGGGGTCAGCGCCTCCGACGTCACCGCCGAGAAGTCCTTCACCGACGATCTGGACATCGACTCGCTGTCCATGGTGGAGATCGCTGTGCAGGCCGAGGACAAGTTCGGTGTCAAGATCCCGGACGACGAACTGGCCAACCTCAAGACCGTCGGCGACGCCGTCGGCTACATCGAGCGCAACCAGGCCTGACATCTGCCCCGCCCGGCTCACGTCACCAGGCGCCGGCCGGGCGGGGATGTCGGACGAGACACGCACGCGCACACCGACCGGCACGCCCGGCCGGTGCCACCGTCAACCACACCACCAGGCAGGACAGGGCTGATGTCCACACAACCAAGAGTCGTGGTCACCGGGATCGGTGCCACCACCCCGCTGGGCGGCACCGCCGCCGAGACCTGGCAGGGCATGCTCGACGGCCGCAGCGGCGTGAAGCCACTGACCGAGCCGTGGGTCGAAAAGTTCGAGCTGCCGGTGCGGATCAGCGCACCGCTGGCGGTCGAGCCCACCGAGGTGCTGCCGCGTGTCGAGGCACGGCGGCTGGACCGCTGCCAGCAGGTGGCGCTGGTTGCCGCCCGGGAGGCCTGGGCGGACGCCGGCGAGCCCGAGATCGACCCGGAACGGCTCGGCGCCGTGGTCGGCACCGGCATCGGCGGGGCGCTCACCCTGCTCGGCCAGGACGATCTGCTGGAGACCGAGGGGCTGCGCAAGGTCGCGGTGCTGACCATCCCGATGCTGATGCCCAACGGCCCGGCGGCGGCCGTCGGGCTGTGGGCCAAGGCCCGTGGCGGGGTCCACGCCCCCGTGTCCGCCTGCGCCTCCGGCGCCGAGGCGCTGGCCTGGGCCTACAAGCTGATCCAGGAGGGCGATATCGACGTCGCCATCGCCGGCGGGGCGGAGGCATCCATCACCGCACTGCCGATCGCTGGGTTCTCCCAGATGCGCGCCATGTCCACCCGCAATGACGACCCGGAGCACGCCTCCCGGCCGTTCGATGTCGACCGGGACGGTTTCATCCTGGGCGAGGGCGCCGGAATCCTGGTGCTGGAGCGCGAAGCGGATGCCAAGGCTCGCGGCGCGAAGATCTACGGCGTGCTGGCCGGGGTCGGCATGTCCAACGACGCGTATCACATCACCGCAGGCGAGCCGGAGGGCGAGGGCGGCGCTCGGGCCATCGACAAGGCGCTGCGCACCGCCGGGCTGACCCCGCAGGACGTCGGCCACGTCAACGCGCACGCCACCTCCACCCCGGTCGGCGACCTGGCGGAGTCCAAGACCATCCGGCGAGCGCTGGGCGACCACCCGGTGGTGACGGCGACCAAGTCGATGACGGGCCACCTGCTAGGCGCCGCCGGCGCCGTGGAGGCGATCGCCACCATGCTCGCCATCCGGGACGGAGTGGTGCCCGGCACTCGGAATCTGGACCACCTCGACCCGCAGATCGAGCTCGACGTGCCGACCGAGAACCGCGCCGTGCAGCTGCAGGCCGCCGTGAACGACTCCTTCGGCTTCGGCGGTCACAACGTGGCCCTGGCCTTCACGAGGGCGTGATCGATTCGATGACCGTCACCGATCCCACCACCACCGCGCCGCCGACGGCAGCCCCGGCCGCCCCACTGGGTCCGCGCAAGATCGACCCGCGGGAGCCGGAGGTCCGGCTGGCAGCATTGCTCGACCCCGGCACGGTCGTCCCGCTGCACCCGGCCGACACCTCCGGGGTGCAGGCGGCGCGGGGCCGTATCGACGGCGCCAAGGTGATCGTCTATTGCACCGACGCCACCCGGCAGGGCGGCGCGATGGGCTTCGAGGGCTGCCGGCATATCGTCGACGCGATCGACACGGCGATCCGCGAGCGGATCCCGGTGATCGGGCTGTTCCATTGCGGCGGGGCGCGACTCGCCGAGGGAGCGGCGTCCCTGGACGGGGTCGGCAACATGTTCGCCGCCATGGTGCGCGCCTCCGGGCGGGTGCCGCAGATCTCCGTGGTGCTCGGCCCGTCCGCCGGCGGTGCCGCCTATGGGCCGGCACTCACCGACATCGTGATCATGGCTCCGGAGGGTCGCCTGTTCGTCACCGGCCCGGACGTGGTCCGGTCGGTGACCGGCGAGGACATCGACATGGAGTCCCTCGGCGGCCCGGGCACCCACGGCCGCAAGTCTGGCGTGGTGCACATCGTCGCCGACTCGGAGGCGGACGCGCTGGCCAGGGCCCGGCACGTGACGCTGCTGTTCTCCCGGCCGGGTATCGCCGGGGTTGCGGGTCTGCCGGACGATCCGGACCTGATCGACCTGCTGCCGAAGGAACGGCAGCGTGCGTACAACGTGAAGCCGCTGATCGACCGGATCCTGGACGGTCCGATGGAGGAGCTGCAGGCCCGCTGGGCGCCGAACGTGGTGATCGGGTTGGGCCGGTTGGCCGGCCGCAGCGTCGGCGTGGTGGCCAACAATCCGCTGCGATTGGGCGGGTGCCTGGATTCCACCTCTGCGGAGAAGGCCAGCCGGTTCGTGCGGCTGTGCGACGCGTTCGGCATCCCGCTGCTGGTGATTGTCGATGTGCCGGGCTACCTGCCCGGGGTTGGCCAGGAGTGGGAGGGCGTGGTGCGGCGCGGCGCCAAGCTGTTGCACGCCTTTGCCGAGGCGGTGGTGCCGCGGGTGACGCTGGTGACGCGCAAGGCGTTCGGCGGGGCCTACATCGCGATGAATTCCAAGGCATTGGGTGCCACCGCGGTGTTCGCCTGGCCGGACGCTGAAATCGCCGTGATGGGCGCCAAGGCTGCGGTGTCGATCCTGCACCGGCGCAAGCTGGCCGCCGCGCCCGACGCCGACCGGGAGGCGCTGCACGAGCAGCTGGCCGCCGAGCACGAGCGGATCTCCGGCGGCGTCGCTCGCGCGGTGGAGATCGGCGTGGTGGACGAGATGATCGCGCCGGCCGAGACCAGGCGCAGGGTGGCCGAGGCGCTCGCGTCAGCACCGGCCGGGCGCGGGGCGCACGGCAATATTCCGCTGTAGCCTCCGGTTGGCGCTGATCACCTTCGATCCCGCTTGCCAACTCGGCGTCACCCGTCACACGCGTCACAAAACCGCCGAGTTGCCAAGCGCCGGGCGAGTTGATAAGCGGTGACGGAGGGCTCGGGGCTCAGCCCGCTGCGGCGGCGCGGGCCTTGTCGGCCAGCGCCCGGTGTGCCACCGAGTCGATGACGTCCAGGGACGGCCGCGGCACCCGGGCCGCCGCCAGCCGCAGCGCCAACACCGACGTGGCGGCCTGGTCCAGCCGGGACGCGGGCAGTTCGCCGGAGTCGACCGCTGCCACGATCCCGCGCACCGCTGCCGCCGGGTCCACCGGCATCAGCAGCAGGTCCTGCCCGGCCTGCAGCGCCCGGACCGCCGCCTGCCCGGAGGAGAAGACGCCCGCGATCGGCTCCATCTGCAGCGAGTCGGTGACGGTGACGCCGGAGAAATTCATCCCGGTACAGCCGTCCAGACCCGGTCCGCGCAGCAGTTCCGAGACGACCGCCTGCGACACGCTGGCCGGCACGGAGTTGTCCCCCACCGCCGGCAGCAGCACGTGCCCGGTCATCACCATCGACACGCCTGCCGCGACGCCGACGCGCACCGGCACGGCCTCGTGCGTATTCCACGAGTCGCAGCTCACCCCCAGCGTGGGCAGCGCCACATGGCTGTCGGTGGCCACCCGGCCCAGCCCCGGAAAGTGCTTGAGCACCGCGGCGACCCCGGCCTGCTGGTAACCCGTCACCGCCGCTGCCACCAGCTTCGCGTCCCGCCGCGGGTCGGACCCGTAGGACCGGGTGCCGATGGCCGACGCCGACCCGTCGGATGGCAGCACGTCCGAGACCGGCGCGAAGTTCACGGTCACGCCCACTGCCAGCAACTCCTGGGCGGCGGCCGCCGCCACCCGGCCGGTCAGCGCGACCGCGGTGCCGGTGTCCGGAATGGCTGCCAACTGGGACTGGCCCGGGAAGGCGGTGAATCCGTAGCGCAATCGGACCACGTCGCCGTACTCCTGGTCGGTGCCGATCAACGGGGGCATTCCGGTCGGATCGCCGGACGCCTGGTCCCGCAGGCGCGCCGTGACCGCCGCGACCTGCTGCGGCGTCCCGCCCGACGTACCGTCCACGACGCCGCGGGTGGCCATCAAGATCACACCGCCGAAGTGGTACTGCGCCAACAGGTCCGAGTGCACCAGTTGGTCTCCGTCGGCCATGATCACGGACGCGGCCTTGTCGCTGGTGGACAGCCCGGACACGATGGCAGCGGCTTGGTTCCGGTCCGCATCGGTGACGACGAGGGCGTCGGGCATCGGGGCCCCGGTGGCAGCGGTGTCCGGCGAGGTGCCGTTCGTCGGGCGGGGCGTCGGATGCGAGGTCGCCAGCTCCGAACCCGCTGGCGGCGTGCTGGGTGACGACGCGGCGGGTGACGAAGCGTCTGACGGCGACGGGTCCGACGAGGATGCCCCGGGTGCCGGCGTGCCGGGTGACGGCGCACCGGAACCGCTCGCCCCAGGCCGGCCACTGGGCGCATCCCAGGTGTCACCGGAGGCGGCCGTGGACGAGGACGCCCCCGGTGACGACGGCGGCAGCGACGTCGGTGTCGGCCCCGCGGACGGGGCCAGCGCCGAGGATTCCGTCACCGCCATCGACGTGCCCACGTCGCTACCGGACCGCGGCGCTGACGACTCCCCCGCGAATCCGCAGCCCGCGGCGAGCAACACCGCCGCACCCAGCGCCACCGCTCGCCGCGCCGCCAACCGGCGCGGCCGCGTCCCGATCACGTGCACCTCGCCATGGACGGCGACTTCGCCGAGGTGCCCACCCGCAGCCCGGTGCCCTCGTCCATGATTGTGTAGGTGACATCCCACCGGACGCACTCCTCGGGCAACGCGCTGGGCGCCAGTTCGACCGACTGGTGGGAGGTGAACTGCATACGCACCGTCAATGGATCGCCCGGGTAGATGTCCGAGATGTAGACGTTCGAATCGTGGGTGGTCTGGTAGTCGTTGACCCAGTTATCCCGCGATCGCTTGGCCTGTGAGGTGCTGACGGTGGACAACCACGCGTCGTAGTCGTGCCGATTGATCGCCGTAAAGTATCGGCTGATCAGATCCCGCACCTCCTGGGCGTGCGGCGCCGCCTCGGCGCTCGCCGACAGGGTGACCGGGACGGGCTGATCATTCGACGCGGCCGACGACTCCCCGGGTTGCGGCGTCGGGCTCACCGCCGTTTGCGTGTCCGGGAACTCCGACGGCCGGGAGATGCCCGGCTGGTCCGGTGTGGCGGACGGACCGGGCCCACCCCGGTCGATCGTCGTGGACCCGCCGGCGGATCCGCTGCTGGCTCCGCCGCCCGGCCCGGACGGCTGACCGGCCAGCCGCTGTGCCCGGCCGACCGCGAACGCCGCGCTCGCACCCAGCACCAGCAGCACCGCCAGCACCCCAGCGAGGGTGATGGTCAGGCGCCGGCCGGACAGGCCCATGGGCAACCTCCACCCCTTGCCGATTCTGCACGTGTTGTTGCTCGCCCATCAGACGCGTCTGCCGGGTTCCCGGTTGCCCTATGCCGACCCGGACGCGCCGGACTTCGGATATCAGCCTGCCAGGAATCGCCACGCGGTCGCGCCGGGGCATCGATGGCCCCGGCGCCGTCATCCCACCTGGTGCAGCCAGGTGACAGCGGTGCCCTCGCCGGCCCGCCGGTACGGCTCCAGTTCGGCATCCACCTCGGTGCCCAAGGCTGACGAGATCCGGCTGATGAGGTCGTCCAGCCCGTCCGCGCGCCCCATCAGGTCCATCAACTGCGATTCGCCCAGCATCGCGTCACCGCTGGCCGAGATGGCGGCGCGCCAGAATCCCCGGCCGGGCAGGTAGCAGATCCGCTCGCCGTCGGCACCCGGGCTGGGCTCCTCGGTGACCTCGTAGCGGAGCATCTGCCACTTGCGCAGCGCACTGGCCAGCCGGCCGCCCGTCCCGGGCTGCCCTGACCAGGACACGCTGGCACGCAACTGGCCGGGCGAGGCCGGCTGTTCCGTCCAGGCCAGCGACACGCGCGACCCCAGGACGTCCGACAGCGCCCACTCGACGTGCGGGCAGATCGCCGGCGGTGCCGAGTGGACGTAGACCACACCGCGAGTGACCACCGACAACGCCCCTCTCCGCTTCCGCTCCCTCGTCTTCCCCAACGTGGTGCGGGCACGGACCGATGCGACGGTGCTCACCGCTGTGCTGTGCAGTTGTGTGACCATTGTGCACCGAGAGGCCGCTGTTGCGCCAGTGCTCCCGGGCGGCAACGATCGTCAGGCTCAAAGACCGCGTCCGGGCGTCGCCGGCCCGTGGACATGGGACGGAGCCGAGCGGGGATTCGCAACAAGCCCGGCTGTCCGCCGTTATCGCAGGTCAAAGCGGGTATCTGGCGAGGCTGTCGGTCTTCGATGGGGTTGTCAGTGCGGCTGTCAGTGGGGCCGAAGTAGCCATCACCGAAGATGTGTCCCGCCTCGACCGAAGGCCGAACGCACCCATCAGGCGAAGTCATATAGCCGGGAGTGTCAAGGATCAACCGAAAACGTGTCCAGCATCAGCCGAAGCCACACAGGCTGTCGGTGGGGCGGGTGGGACTCGAACCCACGCCTGGCGGATTATGAGTCCGCTGCTCTAACCGACTGAGCTACCGCCCCGCTGCCGGCAGCGTACCGGGCGGAGACCCCGCTACCGGATCGGAGGCCGGCATGGCGAGGCAGATCGCGCTGCTGCGCGGGGTCAACCTCGGAGCCCACAACCGGGTCACGATGGCGGACCTGCGAGCGGCGCTCAGCAACGCCGGATTCGGCGACGTCGTCACCCACCTGCAGAGCGGGAACGTGGTGCTGGACTCCGACCTGCCGGCCGGGGAGCTAGCACCGGCGATCGAGCGGGTACTGGCCGATCGGCTGACGTTGCGCACCGATGTGATGGTCCGTTCGGCCCCCGAGCTGGCGGCAGCCATCGACGCCGACCCGTTTGGCACGGTGGCAACCGACCCATCCCGGCATGTGCTGGGGTTTCTCGCAGCGGCGCCGGACCCGGAGCGTCTCGCGGACCTGGAGCGGCGCATCGCGGAGCGGCCCGGTGATGGCGACGCACACGCGTTCGCCGGCCTGCACTTCTACCTATGGTGCCCGAACGGGATCAGCCGCTCGCCATACTTCACCCTGCCCTGGGATCGGTTGGGCGTGAACTGCACCCAACGCAACTGGAATACGGTGACGGCGTTGCTGGCGAAGGCGGGCAACTGAGCCGAGGCCGGTTCAGCCGACGGTGATCTGCACCTCGTCCGAGTAGCAGAGCCACGTGACCAGCGTGCCCACCACCGCGATGGCGGCCGGCCGGGACCCGTTGCCTGCGGGGGCGTCCTGCGGGGCACCGGTCAGTCGGCGGCACGCTGCAGATCCCACGCGGCAATCAGTGCATCTTCGATGGCTCCGGGATCGCCGATGACGAGGTCGGCGACCACCATCATGTGCGTGGCGAAGCGGTCCGGCACGCTGAACGTGGCGGGAAACTGCCGGAGCAACCCCTCGCGCACTTCGAAGTCCGCGCGGATCACGACGTGCGTGTCGTCCAGTTGCCTGGCCACCAGCCGGCCGTGGTAACGCCAGCAAGCCAAGCCAGCCCCGGCACTCAGTCGGACCCCCGCGAGCCTGCCAGCCAGTTCGGTGACCTCGTCGATCTGCATCCCGCAGTTTCCCACTCGAGCTTTCCGAAGTCCCTGACGACACCGACCATGGCCGTTTCCCTAGCGTCACACTGTCCTAGGGGCTGACTCTAACGTCCGCAGCCTCGGTCGGTGGACGAGAAGGCGGCCGAGCCGATGTCGCGTCAAGAACTGAGGGGATGGTGAATCGACGGATTCCTACTCGTACCTTGTGCAGCCGTAAATCGGCACAGGTCACCGATCGACTAGCGAGACCAGCGGCACGCAAATCGTTCGACACCAGGATACTTTTCGCCGAGCGATGTGATCGAGAACCCGCATCGGACGTAGAAGTCCACGGCGTCACGGTCCGTCTCAGCCAGGAGCGCCTCGGCACCGGCCCGCGCAATAGCTTCTCGAATAAGAAGCCTTCCAACGCCACGGAACTGCTGCACGGCGACGACAGCGACCGCGTCAATCACCCACTCGCCAGCGACGTCCGTCGAGGACAAGCACAAGCACCCTATGACCTGGCCTTGGCGACCACCAACCGCAATGAGACAGAGCCCCTCGGCGATGCACCGACCAACGACCGCTTCCACCCTCGAGGCCGGGATCGCGAGCGCCAGCACTGACCGGACCCCGGAGTCATTGACGGTGGCACAGGACCCGAGATGGACGTTCATCGGGATGGCGTGGCGATGACGCGGGCCAAGAGATCGCACAGCTGGGCCCGCTCCTCGGGAGCGAGATCGGCCAGCAGCGTCTCGCTCACGGTGGTGGCCGCGCCCCGGGCGTTGGCGAACAGCTGTCGTCCCGCCTCGGTGAGGTGGATGGCATTGGCACGCCTGTCGCTGGCGCTCGGTCGTCGCACGCACAGATCGCGGTCTTCCAGTTCGTCAATCGTGCGCACCATCGAGGACTTCTCGGCTCCGAGCCGGTCCATCAGCTCGCGCTGGCTCAGCGGCCCATCGCGGTGCAACATCAGCAGCACGCCGAAGTGCCGACCGGTGACACCCAGCGGGGCGAGGGCGGCCGTGGCCAGCTCGGCGGCCCTGCGGTGGGCCTGCCGTAACAGCAATCCGATCTCGGGGCCCACCGGCTGGCTCTGCTTCATCTGCCTAGGCTACCCGACTAGGTCCGATTGAGACTATCTCATTCGGTCCTATATGATGGAGCGGTGACGGATGTCGAGGAGGGCACCGCGGCCCGGGCCGGGTCGCCACGACAGAACCCGGGTCGATGCTGGGTGTATTGGCCGTTTCGGGTGACGACGATCGCGGCGGCGGTGCTGCTGTTCGACCAGGCCGTGTTCGCCGGGCAGTTCCTGGCCGGTACATTCCCGGCGCTGCACACCCATCGGGAAAACGCCACCTTCGCCGGTATCGCGGTGCTGCTGGCCGCCGTCGCCGCCATACCGATCCGCTGGCCGGGTCGGGGCCCGTGGTGGCCGATCGCCGCCTGTCTGGGACTGCTCGGGGCGATCGCGGTGCAGATCGTGCTCGGCTTCTCCCGAGCCCTGGCGCTGCACATCCCGCTGGGTGTGTCCATCATCGTGGCCGGCGTCGCGTTGGCAGTGTGGGCCTGGCGTCCGCACCGGATGCCTGTGGCGGGGCGGCGGTGAGCCGGCTGTCCCGGCGCCAGTTCCTGCGCATCGCCGCCGCAACCGGGGCCGGCGCCGGCATCGGGGTGCCCCTGCTCTCCGGGATCTCCGGCTCGTCCTCGACCGGCGTCGTGCTGACCAGTCGGCTGCGGCTGCCCGCGCCCTTCCAGGTACCGCTGAGCATTCCCCCGGTGCTGTCCCCCACCCGCAGCGACGCCACCGGCGACCATTACGAGATGACGCAGCGCCGGGCACGAGTCGAGATCCTGCCCGGCGTCAACACCCCGATCTGGGGGTACGACGGGATATTTCCCGGGCCGACCATCCACGCCCGCCGGGGCCGCACCGTCACGGTGCACCACCGTAACGACCTTCCGGTGCCGGTGGTCGTTCACCTGCACGGCTCCCGGACGCCGCACGGCAGCGACGGCTATCCCACCGATCTGATCGTCCCACCCGGCTGGCAAAGGCCTCCGCCCACGCCGATGCTGCCAGCCGACCCGCACGCGAATGTCGTGGTCGGCCACCGCGACTACGTCTACCCGATGACCCAGCAGGCGGCCACGCTGTGGTACCACGACCACCGGATGGGGTTCACCGGCGCCAGCGTCTGGCGCGGCCTGGCCGGGTTCTTCCTCATCCACGACGACACCGAGCAAGCACTGCCGCTGCCCGGCGGTGACCGCGACCTGCCGATCATGCTCACCGACCGGGCCTTCGACGCCGACGGAACCCTGCGCTACCCCAGCCTCGAACCCGACCTGTACGACACTCCGGGCGTGCATGACCCGTACTCGTCCGGCGTGCTCGGTGACGTCATTCTGGTCAATGGTCGCCCCTGGCCCTACGCCGAGGTCGTCGGCGCGCGGCACCGGCTGCGCATCCTGAATGCCTCCAACGCCCGCCGCTACCGGCTCACCCTCGACCCGCCCCCACCCGGCGGCGGGGGCTTGGTTCAGATCGGCTCCGACGGCGGCCTGCTGGAGCGCCCCATCGCCCACGACGCAATCGACATTGCCGAAGCCGAACGCTTCGACATTGTTATCGACTTCGGCCGATACCGGCCCGGGCAAAATGTCGTGCTGCGCAACGCCTTCGGCGGCGGCGGCACCGCAAACGTGATGCGGTTCCAGGTCACTCGCCGGGTCCGGGACGACTCTCACATCCCCGCCAATCTGGCCACGATCGAGCCGGTGCCCCTCTCCGGGGCCACCACCACCCGACACTTCCTGTTCCAGAACCGGGGCGGCGCGATGGGCTGGCAGATCAACGGCCAACCCTTCGAACCCACCGTCGTCAACGCTGCCACGCGACTCGGCGACACTGAGGTCTGGACACTCATCGCCGACTTCCACCATCCGATCCACCTACATCTCGTGCAGTTCCAGATCCTCTCCCGCGGTCTGAACGGACCCGGCCCCCACGACCACGGCTGGAAAGATGTCATAGACCTGCGCCCGGCCGAAGAAGCCACCATCGTCACCCGTTTCATCGGATACCCCGGCCGCTACGTCTTCCACTGCCACAATCTCGAACACGAAGACATGGCCATGATGGGGAACTTCACCGCCAGCTAACGGCAGATTGCCTGCTCACCGGGACTGGACATTTCTTGGCCGTCTCTGCGGTGCGGGGATTCCGGCGAGGTGGTGTAACGCTGCCCCGGGTCGCCGACACCAATACACGATCGCGACGGTGTTCCGTGCCCGGGTTGGTTGACAGATGGGAGGGGGAACGGTGTCTGATGTCGGGGTTCCGAGTGTCGATATTGCCGGTCTACGACCGAGAGATTCCCGCGGGGTGTGTGGTCGAGCCCGGTTTGCTCCCGTTCCTGCCACCTCTGGCTAGGCGGTCGATTCTTCGTCGCCGCCCGCGGCCCGCCATCGGCGTGATCGCCCCCAGTCCGTTCCGAATGTATAGGAGCAGTGTCATGAACATCCGCAGAGCCATGGCCGTGGCCGCGACAGCTTCGGCCCTCATCATCGGGGTCGCGCCGGCGGCCGGGGCGACCAGCGCAGCACACGCGACGATCCCGGCGGTGTCGCCGCATCCGGCGGATCGCGGGGCGGTGTTCGTCCAGACGAATGATCCGACGGGCAACGCTGTCATGGTGTTTGTCCGAGGGCGGGACGGCAGGCTGGTTGAGCTGCACACCTATCAAACCGGCGGCCTGGGTGGTGCAGAGCCGGGCTCGGTGGTCGATCCGCTTGCTTCGCAGGGGTCGCTAACCTACGACCCCACTCATCGACTTCTGTACGGGGTTAACGCAGGCAGCGACACGATTACCGTGTTTGCGGTGCACGGGTTGGAATTGCGCCGGGTGCAGGTTCTTTCCAGCGGGGGCCACTTCCCGGTGTCTATCACCCAGGTGGGCGGCCTGGTGTATGTGCTGGACGCTGGTGGTGATGGACTGATCAGCGGCTTCCGGGTGCGCGGTCAGCGACTGGTTCCGATTGCCGGGTCCCGTCGCAGCCTAGGCCTGGGCAACCCCGCGTTGCCGCCGTTTCTTGCCTCGCCGTCCCAGGTGGTGCTGACCCCGGACGGTCGCGACGCGATCGTTGCCACGAAGACGCACGCGACGCTTGTGACGTTCCCGTTGGATGGCGTTGGCCGGCCGGTCGGTGACCCGGTGGTCACCGATACCGGGACGGGCACCGTGCCGTTCGCGTTGACCTTCGATCAGGCAGATCGGCTGCAGGTCGCCGATGCCACCGGTGGCGCCTATTCCTACAGGGTGCACAGCAACGGCGCGCTGCAGCGAATCTCGGACTTTGTCGGCAACGGTCAGGTGGCCACCTGCTGGTCGGTGAGCACCCGGGGATTCCTGTACGTGGCCAACGCCGGATCGGCGACCATCACCGGATACCGGACCGGACCGACGGGAAGCCTGTCATTGCTGCAGCCTTCCGGGATCACCGCCACGACGGGAGCGGGGCCGGTCGATTTGGCGGCCAGCAGCGATGGCCACTATCTGTACCAGCAGGCCACTGGGGCCGGCCAGATCGATGAATTCCGAATCGGAGCCGACGGGTCCCTGACATTGATTGGCTCCGTGGCCGGCCTGCCGGTCGACGACGGTTCCGGCCCTGAGGGAATCGCCGCAAGTTGACCGCTGCTCTCATTCGGACGTGCTATCACCGGCCGCCCTCGCGGCCGGTGGTAGCGTCCCCAGTCGTGCAGCAGGTGGACGCCGAGACCGCGGAGAGCGATCTGCTGGCGCGGTTGCGGGCCGGTGACGAGCGTGCCTTTTCCGCCCTCGTCAATCGTGACCACTCCAGCATGGTCCGTCTCGCGCGAACCTTCGTCGCCTCGCAGGCGGTGGCCGAAGAGGTGGCGCAGGAGACATGGCTGGCGGTGATCCGCGGCCTGCCGGGCTTCGAGGGACGCTCGACCTTGCGCACGTGGACGATGAGCATCCTGGTGCGTACCGCGCGGAATCGGGCGGCCCGCGAACGGCGCAGTCTGCCGTTCTCCGCGCTGGCCTACGCTCACGATGATGACATCGATGGCGGGCCGACCGTCAACCCGTCCAGGTTCCGCCCCGTTGGCGAGCCCTACGCGGGATTCTGGGCAGCGCCTCCGCATCGGTGGTGGTCGGATCCGGAGCCTCGCGCCCTGGCCGCCGAGACCGGCCATATCGTGCAAGCCGCGTTGGATGCCCTGCCACCCGTGCAAGCGCAAGTGGTGCAGTTGCGGGATGTGGAGGGCTGGTCGGCAGCGGAGGTGTGTGACGCTCTCGAGTTGACACAGGCCAATCAGCGGGTGCTGCTGCACCGAGGCCGGGCCAAGTTACGGGCGGCGCTCGAGGAGCATTTCGAGCAGGGGGTGCAATCGTGAGCCCGCACGACGTGACGTGCGCCGAGTTCGTCGAATTGGTGACGGACTACCTGGAAGACGCCCTGGACGAAGAGCAACGGACCGCGCTGGAATTCCACATGACGTACTGCACGCCGTGCGTGGTCTACCTGGATCAGTACCGGTCTGCGATCACCGCGGCCGCCCGGCTTCGCGAAGAAGCCGGCGGGGTTCCGGATCAGGTACTCCGCGGACTGGTCGAGGCATTCCGCGCAGTCGACCGTGACAAGCCCACCGACAATTAGAACCCGCTCCCGGCCGAATTGGCCGGCCGCTCCTATCGCCCGACGCGCCAGCTCTGCCACGGCTGTAACGCCCCAGTCTCACGAGATCACTGATCTGCGATGGCATTGCACGTTCGAACAGCGGAACGTTCACTGCCCATCCACTCTCAACGATCGCGACGCTGCGAGCATCAAGGAGCAATGTCATGAAAATCCGTGGGTATCGCAGGGACGCGCGATCGACCGGCAGGGCCGCACGCCGGCTTCGCCATCCGACCGGTGTTGCCGCGATGGTCGTCACCGGCCTTGTCGCCGCTTCGCTCGCCGTCGCAGCTCCGGTCGCGGCCGCACCGTTGAGCCAGGCGAGCTTCGGCTTCACCGGCGGCTACCAGAGCTGGACGGTGCCAACCGGCGTTCACTTCGCCTCCTTCAGCGTTGTCGGCGGTGCGGGCGGCGACGGCGCCGTGGTCGACTCGACCTGCACGGCCGACAATGCCGGCGCGGGCGGCTGGGTCGAGGGAACAGTTCCGGTCACGCCCGGGCAGACACTGTCGGTCTGGGTCGGCGACGGCGGACACCTCACCGGCGCCGGCGGCACCGGCACTCCGGACGGCTTGTTCGCCGGTGGAGCCGGTGGCGCAGCCGGGGTCGGCCTCACCGTGACCGGAGGTGGGGGCAACGGCGGCGGTGGCGGCGCGGCAAGTGCGGTCTGGTCGACGACCGCGCGGGGCGACTCGGCCCTGCTGCTCGTCGGTGGTGGCGGCGGCGCCGGCGGCGGAGAGGGTCCCGCGGTGTATGAATGCGGCGGCCGCGGTGGAAACGGCGGCCGGCCGGCACAGGACGGCCAGGACGGCCCCGGGTCCGACGGATTGGCGGGTGGCGGCTCGGCGTCAGATTCGTCCGCGGATCACTCCGGTTTCCCCGGTGACACCCCTCCGCCCGGCGCGTTCGGTGGTGGGGGTGGTGGCGGCGGCGCGGGTTACGGCGGCTGCGGTGTCGTGTGCCCGAACGTCGGCGGCGGGGGGCACGTGGACAGCATGGGGACCGGTATTACCGGCGGCGGTGGGGGCGGTACCTCATTCGCCGCGTCGAGCGTGACCAGCACCTTCTTCTCCTCCTCGGGCGCGCATGGCGACGACGGTTCGGTCACGATCACCTGGGGCGCACCGTCTGCGACGTCGATCTCCTCGGGCACGGCGGATGTGGGCACGGCCGTGTCGTTGCACGCGTTCGTGGAGCCGTCCGATGGCGGCGGAACCGTGCGGTTCGCCAGCGACGGTGTGACGGTCCCCGACTGCGGTGCCGTCGCGTTCACCTCCGGCGGCGGGCAGAGCTGGGAGGCGACCTGCCTGACCTCGGCGCTCGCGGCGGGCGTGCACGAGATCAGTGCGACGTTCTCGGGTGATCAGGCATACGCAGGCAGCGCATCGAGCGGGTTCTGGACGATCCACCAGCCGACCACGACGACCGTGACAGCGCCCGCAGACCCGGTCCACCCCGGAGATTCCGTCACCCTGGACGCCGCCGTCACCCACGCCAACGGCCACGGATCGGTCGGCTTCACCGACGACGGCACCGTCATCTCCGGCTGTACCGCGGTCTCACTGATCCAGAGCATGGGCGCCTACCACGCCACCTGCACGACCACTGCGCCGGCTGTGGGCGAGCACACGATCACCGCAACCTTCTCCGGTGACACCGTCGCTGACGGCAGTCACGGCAGCACCAGCCTGGCCGTCACCGAACGCCAGACGGTTCCCGCCGCACCGGTGATCGGTCTTGCCGAGGCAGGAGACACCACGGCGCAGATCTTCTTCAACGGGGGTGTACCCGACGGTGGCTCGCGCATCACCGGCTTCACCGTGCTCGCCACCCCAGTCGGCGGCGGCCCCGCGGTACGAGCCGCCGGCACCAGTTCCCCGATCACGCTCACCGGCCTGACGAACCTGGTGACCTACACGGCGACGGTCGCCGCCATCAACGCCGTTGGAATCGGATCACCGTCCGCGCCCAGCGACCCGTTCACGCCTGTCGCTCCGATCAATGTCACGACCGCCGTCCTGCCAAGCGCGACCGTCGGCACGGCCTACTCGGCGGTACTGCACGCCACCGGCGGCTCCGGTGGCTACTCCTGGTCGGTCGAGGCGGGCAGCAGCCTGCCCGGAGGTCTCACATTGCACGCCGACGGGACGATCACCGGCACACCGACCACGCCCGCTACGGCGTGGCAGTTCGCGGTCCGAGTGCAGGACACGACCCTCACGGGGCAGGTCGCGTTGTCCGTGGTCACCATCACGATCGCGCCCGCCCCCGCCGCCGACCTGTCCGCACGCCTGACCCACGACGGAACCTTTCGCAGCGGCTGGTTCGGCCAGTACACCCTGCGGATAGGCAACAACGGTGCACGCGCCACCCACGGCACCATCACCGCGCAGGTACACCTGCCGGCCGGCCTCGTCACCCTCGCCGCGCGAGGCGACGACATGCGGTGCACGGTGCATCCCCACAGCGCCACCTGTACGCTGCGGCGCGCGCTGCATCCCGGCGGCACCGCGAAACTCCAGGTGTGGGTATGGATCGCCGCGCCCCCGGGCCAGACACTGCACGCTCGGGCATCGATCAGTCCCACCGACGCCAGCCCCACGAACAACGTCTCGACCGACTCCGTGCTCATCACGCCCGGTAGATTGTTACTCGCCGTCTGAATCCGCCTGATCGAGGCAGATGATGAATGGCACCGGCGCCACGGTCATCCGCGGTGCTGAGCCGAATCCCCCACCGACCCCTGTCGAGACTTGCGCGCCATCTTTACGTCAGATGAAGCACAGCAGTGAGCACGTAAGAAGGGGAAACAGCGCGGCTGGGCCTTCATATTCCCCACTGACCGACGAATGTGTTGCGCCCATGCGGACCATATGTCCACCGATAACTCCGTTGATGTGAGCTTCGCTCAGGTCGGTTGCGACTGTGACGAACAAGGTGATGGTGGCCCTGTCGAAATCACCGTCGACGTCGATGACGGTGGGCCCGTGTGCGGGAGTCTCAACCGGAGTGAGGTGCGCCCGAAGTTCGCGCTCGCCGACCGCGCCGGACACCTCGGCCTGGCGCACAGCGTAGTGCGACGTCAGATGGATCTGGCTTCGCAGATGAACCGGTTGACCGTCGTACTCACCGATAAACAGCCCGACCGGATCGAGGTTGCTCGAGTTGGACTCGACTCTCCAGTAACCTCCGACCTGCGCGCCGAGGCTCTGGCCGTGCACGCCAGAACCGCTGGCCGGGATCTTGAGGACGAGATCGACCCGCTGCTCACCGACCGACCCGAGAAGCCGTTCCTCGGTGCGGACAAGTTCGACGGGAGCCACCCGAGCAACTCTAACCACCTATCCGCGCGAGACGACCTGCAGTGGTAGCCACCCAGCGTTCGGCTGCCGCTGCGTGTTGTGTCGCCAGATCCGGCCGTCTATCGTCATCCAGCCGGTCGCACCGGCGGCGGAAGGGCGGTCAGCGCATGAGAATCGGAGTTTCCGGAACCCACGGCGTCGGCAAATCGACATTGGCTGCGGGGCTCAGGGAGTGCCTGCCCGACCACGTTGTCGCCGACGAGCCGTATGACGTGTTGGTCGAGCGCGGGCACGAATTTGGATTCCCACCATCGACGGACGATCTGCGTGTGCTGATCGAATTCACGGTCCGCAGCCTCGTCGCGTCGCGCGATCCACACGTCATCTTCGATCGCACCCCATTGGACTATTTGGCCTACCTCACGGCGCTCGGCGCCGACCCAGCCGACGCCGTGGCCGCGGACCCGCTTCGCGCTGCGTTCGCCACCGTCGACATCCTCGTGATCGTCCCGATCAGCGCGGCTGCCGACGCACTACTGCCCGCACCGGCGCTGCCCGCTCTCCGAAGCGCGGCGAATGACGCACTGCTCACTCTTGCGTACGACGATCCGTTCGACGCGTGGCCTGACACGCCGATCCTCGAACTGGACGCACCCCTACCCGACCGGCTCGGCCAGGCGCTCCGCGCGATACGCCAGATAGCCACGGACACGCGATCGCGGACGCCAACGACCGCCGCACCGTGAGCACATCCCCGCCATGACGATGTAGCGATCGTGGGGCGGCGTCCGATTCGTTCTTCAGCAATGGTGCCGCTCAGCATTCCTGTTGCGGGATTGCTCATGGTGGGTCGCTTCCGGGCGTTCAGGAGTGAGCGGGCGTGGCACCGACTGTGGAGGAGTCGGCGCCGCCGCTGGGTCTTGCGATGGCCGCGGCTTTGTAGGCTGGTGAGCGTGCAGGGCGGCCCCCGGTGGAGTGGTGGATGACAGTGGCGTCGTTGACCGCAGTGCAGTCGGCCCTGCTAGCGGAATGGTTGCCCGGGGCCCATCTGGTGCACGACCACAGCTGGGGTCTGGTCGGGACGACTGTGCTGCAGTTGCAGTGGCGCGGCGAGCACTACATCGCCAAGGCGGGCGACGCTTGCGACCATCACATCGCCCGAGAGCTGCGAGCACACCGCGAGTGGCTGGGTCCCTGGGTGAGATCAGGCCGGGCGCCACACCTGGTCCACGCCGACGCCGACGCCAAACTGCTCGTAACGGTTTACCTGCCCGGCCAGTTGGTGCAGGGCCATCCGGCCGAGTACACGCCCGACACGTACCGGCAGGCCGGTCGGCTGCTGGCCCAACTGCACGGCCAAGCGGCCGTCGAGGATAACTCGTTCGAGGCCCGCCAGCAGCGGAAGGTGCTCGCCTGCCTAGACCTGCCCCATGCGATCCCCGCGACGGTAGAAGAGCGGATTCGTCGAATCGTTGCCGCATGGCCCACGCCCAGCAGCAGATGCGTGCCGACCCACGGCGACTGGCAACCTCGGAACTGGCTCGTCGACAACGGCGTGATCAAAGTGATCGACCTCGGCCGCGCCGACCTGCGTCCTGCGTCCACCGACCTTCTGCGGCTCGCCGCGCAACAGTTCAGCGTCAGGCCAGAGCTGGAGCGAGCGTTCCTGGACGGTTACGGCGACGACCCTCGAGAACCTGCCGCATGGCAGCGCCAACTGCTCGCTGAAGCTGTCGGCACGGCGATCTGGGCGCACCAGGTCGGAGACGAACTCTTCGAGCAACAAGGCCATCGGATGATCCAGCAAGCGCTCGGCGCAGCGACTCCGCGGGGTGAAGGATCGTCGTGCGGACGATCGGTGTTGTTCAGGCGGTCGCTCATACGATGACCAGGCGCCCGGTTTGCGTTTCTTCGCAATCTTGGCTGCTAGTTCCCCGACGCTAAAGGCCCATACCAGCACTTCGACTGGTACATGATTGCGGGCTCAGGCACCTGCGGCCCGGAGTGTCAGTCGCCCGGCATTCCGGTGGGCACGGGCGCACCATCGACGTACACGGTGGCGCTACGCCAGAAGCACAGTAGGTCCTGGACGGGCACAGCGTCGTTCAATGGTGCGGGGTAAAACCATGCAACGTCGCGCGCGTCACCGGCGCTCAGGTACGACGCCTGTCCCTTGTAGGCGCAGGTGGTGTGCGTGTCCGACGGTGTCAGCAGATCCGTGCGTACATCCTCGCGCGGCAAGTACCACCGCACCGGCAGCCCGGTCTCGAACAGCGCCACGGGGTGCGTGGACTCGGCCACTAACGTGCCGTCGATCTCCACCCGTACGTGCCGGTCGCTGCGGAGCACATCGATGCGGGCGTAGGGGTCGTGCGGGTGGCTCACCACCAGTTCGTCCTCTTCTCGCCACACGAACCGATCGAAGCGAACGACGAGCCGGCCGTCCAGGGACGGATCGTCGGGGCGGAAGGCGACCTCGCCCACACCGTCGGCGTGTAGGGACGTGCCCGGAGTGGTGTGCCACTCCGGGTGGTACGGCTCAAGCACCGGGCCCAGACGCTCCGGAAGTGGCGCGGGTCGATGCTCGGTCAGGGTGAGATGCAGATCTCTCGGCGGCACAGCATATTGCGGCACGACGCGGCGTGGTTCCCACACCAGCACGGCGTCGCAGGAATCGACGACGGTTTCGCCGTGCAACGCGGCGCGGACACGTTTCTGGGTGCTGACGAAGCGCAGTTCCGGGAGCGAGCGAAGCGCCTGCTCGCGCAGATCAATGGCCATGGTCAAGTGTGCGCCGTCACCGGCCTAAGCGCCAAGGCCGGCCCGGCAGCCGACCGCGAGCGGCGACAAGTGCCGTTCGGCGATGCCGGATGTCGAGATCGCCCCTCACCACAGCGTGTTCGGGCTACGGCAGAGGGCTGGAGAGTCCGGGGGATGTGGTCGGCGCGCACCGTTACCTCGGAGTGAGGGCCCGATACGATGCCGCAAACTGCGCCGATTGAGGATCGGCTTGCGGACATGCAGTGGTGGTTTCATGGGTGCCGGGCGGGGCTTTGTCAACTGGTGGCCGGTTTAGGTGGCGGCGTGCTACTTTCGGCCGCCGGGCGGTCCGATGATCAGCAGCGTCGTCATGATGGCAGCGACCGCCACGACGAACGTGATGGCGAGCAGCAGAGGGCGGGCGAGGAACCAGCGCAGCAGCCTTTCTGTGATGGTGTGATCGCGCGGGTCGTCAGTGGGGGTGTGGCGCCAGTCGCCGTCGAGCAGGTTCTTCCGCTCGAGGTGCCGGTCGAACGGGATGGTTGCGTAGGGCACGATCGCAATGGCCACGGCGGCGGCGATCCGCCGGGCCGTCCACCGCTGATTGACCCCGACAATTCCGGCCGTGAGCGCGTAGGTGATGAAGATGAGCCCGTGGATGGACCCGCCGACCAGTACCGCAACGGGCAGGTCGGCCGCGTACTTGAGCACCATGCCGACGATCAGGATCGTCCAGGTGACCGTCTCCGCGACAGCAGCCTTTCGATAGAGCGCGCCGGGAGAGGTCCGATCGGCGTTGGCGCTCTTTCGGCCTGTGGTGACGGTGATGGGGCGACTCATTGTTTCGATGCTCCTTGGCGGCATGTCGGGGCGATGCAGGCGGTCATCGTGCGGTGTCCCGTCATCGGGTCTCGGGCGATGCTGGTCGGCGTTTGTGGGCGTTAGTTCAGTCCGGCGTAGGAGTGCAGGCCGGAGATGACGAGGTTGACGAAGAAGAGGTTGAAGATGATGGTGACCAGGCCGGCGACGGCGATCCAGGCGGCGGGTTTTCCGCGCCAGCCGGCGGTGGCGCGAGCGTGCAGATACCCGGCGTAGACGATCCAGGTCGCCAGCGAGACGGTCTCTTTCGGGTCCCAACTCCAGTAGGAGCCCCAGGCGACTTCGGCCCACAGTGCGCCGGCGATGATCGCGAATGTGTAGAACGGGAACGCGATGATCGCGACGCGGTAGGCGATCCGGTCCAGGGTGTCGGCCGTGGGCAGCCTCGTCACCGCGCGTCGGCCGGCCAGCGCCCCGGTGAGGGCCCGGTTGTCGTATCGCAGTCGGGCGAGGTAGGCGAGGGAGGCCAGCCCGGAGAACAGGAGCACGCCCGAGGACAGTGAGATCGCCGTGACGTGGACGTTGAGCCAGTAGCTGTTGAGGATCGGCACGACGGGTGCCGATCGGGTGTAGAGCACGGTACCGTCGAGGAAGACCAGTACCGCGATCGGCGTCATGACATAAATGCCCATCGCCCGCGCGGCGTGGTTCTTCCACAGCGCGATGAGCCATCCGGCGACCGCGGCGCCGGTGACCACGAGCGCGAACTCGTACATGTTCGCCCACGGCCCGCGCTGCACAGACAGTCCGCGCAACACCAATGCAGCGACGTGCAGGCAAAAGCCCACGGCGGTGACGATGACGGCTGCCCTGCCGACACGTTCGATCATCGACGGGCCGGTGGAGCCGGGCGCTGTCGGCGGCAGGGAGGGTCCTGCGGACAGTTCCGGCCTGCTGGCCGGCACGTGCGGCGTTGCGCTGGCCGACGCTGCGACCGATTGCGCCGCGACCGACTGCGCCGCGCGGGGCGCCCGGTGGGCGGCGGTCTTCACGACGTGGCACACCAGGGCGACCAGGTAGCCGGCCATCGCGCCCTCGAAGGCGAGGTCCGACAGGTCGGACAGCGTCTGGTCGATCACGCGTGGTCTCCTCGGTCGGCACGTGCGGTCAGCGTGCTGGGTACGTACCTGCCCGGCCCGGCAGGATGACGGGTGGTCCCGGGCCCGCCGGCACTAGCCGGCGACATCGGTGTAGGTGGACAGCCGGTGGCTGTCGGCGAACACGCGCCGCTGCCCGTGGTGCGCGGAATGGAAGGCATCGGATGCGAGATACGCCTGATAGGCGTCCTTGTCGGTGAACTCCAGTACGGCGAGATAGCTACGGTCGTCCTCGTTGGGTCGTAGCAGGAGTGAGCGCCGCAGTCCGGGCACGGCGGTGAGGGTTGCCTTCATGCTGGCGGTGAATGCCTGCTCGAATTCCGGCCGGTTGCCCGGCGAGACGGTCAGTTCGGTAACAGCGGTATACATTGATTCCTCCCTGTCGGGTCCTGGTGGTATTCCGGCGGTGGAGTGTTAGCTGACATCGCGGCGGATCGAAGTCCGCACGGCGATGGCGGTGATCACGACGGCGTATCCGATCATGACGAGCGCGGCGAGCCACGGGTTGAGTAGCACGGCGCCGGTCGCGGAGCCGAACGCGCGGTGCCCGCTGAACGCCAGGGACTGAACCGCACCGCCCGGCAGGTAGGGGTAGATCGGCCGGACGGCGGCAATGCTGTTGATGGTCTGCTCGATCGCGAACAGGTAGACCAGCAGCACCCCCACGGCGACGATCTGGTTGCGCAGCAGCGCGCCGACCGCGACCCCGACGGCCGTCATGATGGCGATGGCCGCGGTGCCGCCGACGATGGCGCGGGTGAGCCCGGCCGCGGACAACGTGCCGTTGAGCAGGCTCCGGGCCGACAGCCACGGCGCGGCAACCGCCGTGCACACCGCGACGACGATGACGCCGACGATAAGCCCGTAGCCGGCCAGCACGATCAGCTTGGCGCTGATGAGCCGGCCGCGATGGGGGACGGCAAGATAGCTCGCGGTGATGGTCCGGTGGCGGTATTCCCCGGCGACAGCCGTGATTCCAACGATCGCCGTGATCATGTAGGCGGTCTGTACGCCGCCGATCAGCGCACCGGTGAAGATGTCCAGCGGGCTGTGGTCGCTGGGGTTCGCACCGGCGACCGTCAGGATCGTCACGAGCACCGCGACGGCGACTGCAACCAGGCCGAGGACCCACCAGGTGCGGGTAGTGACGAGTTTGCTGACCTCGATATGCAACGCTACGCGCAGTCTGGCACTTGCGTCGCCGCCCTGACGTGTCGTGGCGACGTGCTCGAGTGTGGGTGCGCTCATCGGCTGGCTCCCACCGTGTCGGCCGACACGGCATCGGTGTCGGTGAGTTTGAAGAAGAGGTCTTCGAGATTCCCTGACTCCGTGACCAGCTCGGATAGCGCAATGCCCGCATCGCGCGCCAGCTCGCCTACTCTGGCGGCATCCACACCGTGCAGCACAAGCGTGTCCTGTCCGACGGTGTCGACCACCGCCGATGCATCGCCATGCGAAGCGATCGCCGCCGACAGGCCGGCCGCGTCGGTGCAGGTGACACGCACCGCGGTTGTTCCGACCGCGTCCACGTCACCGTCGAAGACGACGCGCCCGTGATCGATGACGACGACCGCGTCCACGATGTGCTGCATCTCGGTGAGCAGGTGACTGGATACCAGCACGGTGTGGCCGGCCGCGGCTTCATCGCGCAGCAGGCCGCGGAGCCAACGGATGCCCTCGGGATCGAGTCCGTTCGTGGGTTCATCACAGATCAGCACCGGCGGGTCGGTCAACAGCGCGGCGGCAATCCCGAGGCGCTGACGCATCCCCAGCGAATAGCCCCGCACATGCTGCCGGCCGGCGGCGGCCAGGCCAACCCGGTCGAGGACCTCGTCGATCCGCTTGTCGGGGATACCGGCGGCGCCCGCGTACGTGCGCAGATGATCGCGGCCCGAACGGCCCGGGTGAAACCCGTTGGCTTCCAACAAAGCACCGACCGTCGCGCTCGGCGAGTCCAACTCCTCATACCGCCGCCCGCCGATCAGCGTCTGACCCGCCGTCGGCGTGATCAAACCCAGAAGCATCCGCAGCGTCGTCGTCTTGCCGGCTCCGTTCGGGCCCAGAAACCCCGTCACCCGGCCCGGCTGGACCGTGAAACTCACGTCATCGACCGCCGCGTTCCGGCCGAATCGTTTACGGACCGCGTCCACCCTGATCTCGCACGGGGCTTGTCGTGTTTGCATCGAACTTCCTGCCTGCCAGTCGCTACAGCGATCGGCACTAACGTAAGAAGGGCACAGCGCACGTGATTGACACTATGTACAGGTACTATACAACGTGTAAGGAAGGGGGTGCACAGCGATGTCAGTCACGCCGACAGGTCCAGTCGCGCGGTGGGACGCGACCGTGGCCGAACACAAGCACCAGCAGCTACTGCGCATCGGTCGAGCTGCCGTCGAGCTGGTCGCCGGCCAAGGAATCTCCGCGGCAACAATGACCGCTCTTGCCCGGGCGGTCGGCGTTTCGCGGGCCACGCTCTATAACTACGTCCCGGACGTCGCCACTGCGATCCGGCGCTATCTCGCCGCGCATACAGAGGACTTCTACACCGCTGTTGCCACCGCCGTCGCCGAAGAAACCGGCGCCGAAGCGCAACTGCGCCGTTACATCAGCGAGCAAGTTGCATACGCGGCCGGGCACGACCACCGCGTCGCCGCTGCACTGGCCGCAATCGGTGCCGCAGTCCCCGAGGCCGACTCGGCCACCGCACACGGAAAGCGCCACCCAGAAATACTGGAACGCATCCTCGACGACGGGGTACAAACCGGGATCTTCCGCGCCGCGCCCGCGGGCGTGCACGCTACCCTGATCATCCGACTGCTCTACAGCACCCCGACGCTGATTGATGACCTCCACCTATCACAAGCCGAAACCACCTCAGCCATCACCGACCTCATCTTCCACGGCATCAGCCCCGCCGAGCCCCGTACCCCCACCCAACGCACGCCGGCACCGCGTAGCACTGCGAGATGACGTCGAGAGATGATCGACATTGCGGCGCGCCCGAGAGCAGCACGAACCACGACGCTCGAAATCAGTAGAACGGGCTTCACCTTTCTCCCGTGGGTCGGACGCGTCCCGGCACCAGGTGCGGAGCCCTGACCGGACCGGCATAGATCGGCTGCTCAGCAGCCGTGCGCAATTGGATCTTCGTCACCACATGACCCGCCCTGACGCATCGCCGGAGCTGGGTGCCATACGGACGGGCCGTGGTGCGAGGCAAGACTGTCACGCCGTGAACGCTGTGCCGACAACAGATAGTCAACCGACGTGAGCGCCGCTTGAAACTCGGCGCGCTCCCTGCCGACCGAGGTAGCGAAGCGGCGCCATCGCCGGGTTGGCGTGGCCAGCCATGTCGGCGATCTGCCGCAGGTGCACTCCGAGATCCCCAAGTCGCGTGAGGAACTTACGCCGGCAAGATGCGCAGCGCGACCCACGCAGGTCCGCATCATCTAGCTATTCGCGCTCGAGGCGCCCGCGCGGGTGCCTCGGGTGGACGGCCGGTGACGGTAGACCGAGGATCGCGCGAGCCGCCAATCGCGGCGACGAACAACGGCGCCAATCGATGACACAAATGGGGCACGAGTTGTCCACCCTGACCCGGCAGGTCGGCACCAAGAACGACGCCAGCATGGGAGATGTCGGCTTCTCGCCCCGCGGTCGGTTCACGAACACCAAGCCGAGCGTTCCCGCTGGTCAGGGCTCTCCCCGGTTGGACTCGAGTAAATATGACGCACATCACGGTGGAAAACGCAGATCATAGCATTTGATATCGCTTGTATTGCAACCGCTCTCGGACTTCTCCAAGTCCCGGACGATCACGCCAGATCACCGGTTCGGTTTCCAACGATCGACGCGTGCCGGAGCAACGCTGCTAGACACCGCCCGGGCGTTCCCGCGCGCCCGGCCCGCGATGCTCACCGCGCTGGAGATCCTGCTGTGACGGATCGTGCCCGGCACGACAGCGCGGCCGGGCACGCTTACCTTCAACTTCGGGCGCGGGCAAAGGCGGCCGACCGCGCCACAGACGAATACCTGCGCCTGTACGCGCTGGAGGGGCTGGTCGCTCGGCTGGCCGCTTCCCCTCGCAGGACGGACCTGGTCGTCAAAGGCGGTGCGCCTCTCGCCGCTTACGATCTGCGTCGCCCGACCGCCGACCTCGATCTGTCCAGCCTCTTCCTGTCGAACGAGGTCGACGCCCGTTACGTCCATGATCATCGACGTAGCACGCACCGAGCCCCCACGCGACGACGGGCTCGCGTTCGATACCCGGAGCACGACGGCGCAGGTCATCCATGACGAGGACGAGTACCCGGGAGTCCGAGTCAGCATGACGGCCCACCTGACGACCGCCTTAGAATCGGTCCCGGCAGGCCGGACGACATCCCGCACTCCTCCGCCCGGTTGCGAAGGCACACCGCACGGGCAACAGTCCGAACAACAACCATCGAGCCACCACACGTGATCGCGTGCGCGCCCTCCCACCTGCAACGCTACGGTTTGCTTGCGCTTCGGCTGCGCCGCAGCAACGGCCGTTGTGATCGCCCACGATTGCCCTGCGGACTGCTCGCGACCACTCACGCGGTGGGTCCCGTCGATCTGAAGCGGGAACGCCCCAGACGCCTTCGATAGAAGGATCGGAGGCGCGTCCAGCACTCGGGATCGCGCGACGGGAGCGGTGTGTCGAGGGCCAGGCGCGTTCGGCTGGTCAGGGCTCCCCCGGTTGGACTCGAACCAACAACCGTCCGATTAACAGTCGGATGCTCTGCCAATTGAGCTACGGAGGACCGGCTCCCACACGTGCATGCAAACCAACAACCGTCCGATTAACAGTCTGACGATTGCCGGCTCCCACGCGTGCGCGCGAGTGCCTGTTCAGGATAGCCGATGACGCGAGCCGATTCGCACCCGTCGCCCCCCCGGATCCTGACCACCGTCCCGCCCCGAGCCTCGGCTGCAGTGACACCCCGCCCGGCCTCGGGCGACACGCCCGACCGCGGGGTGACAGGCGTTCCCGCGGGAACGCGGGGTACGGCCGCGGACATTGTTTCCGACCCGATCGGGAAGACTGTGATGACAGGTCAGGACGAAGGAGGGGTGACGTGATCCGACTGTTGGTGGGTGCTGCCATCGGGTACGTGCTGGGCTCGCGCGCCGGGCATGAGCGTTACGAACAGATCAAGCGGTGGGCCACGAAGCTGGCAGATCACCCCGCCGTGCAGGGCGCGGCAGGTGTCGTGCGGGCGAAGGTCGGTGACGTTCTACCCGGAGCCAAGCGCAGCGGCTGACGGGCGATCAGCGAGCGGGCCTAGGCCGCTTCGGGGGCCGGATCTCCACCCCGCCCATCAGCGCGAACCCGGTGATGCGCACCACCGGTGATCCGGGCGGCCCGCCGGCGTGCACCGAGTTGTCGAACCCTCCCATGAAGGCGAACCCCCGCACGTCGACGGTCACATCGGGCGGCACCGTCACCTGCACGCCGCCCATCAGTGCGAACACCTGGATGGTCACCTCGGGCGCGGCCAGACGCGCGTCGGTGAGGTCCAACTCGACCCCGCCCATCACGGCCACGGCGTTGAACCTCTCCGGTACCACCCAGGGCCCCTTGCGGACCGCGCCGCTCATCACGGCGACCGCAGTGTGCGACGTGGGGGTACCGCCGATCCGCGCGGAGACGGGCGCCGGATTCGGTGCCGCGACGGGAGTCGCGGGCGGCGGCACGGCCAGCTGGTGCCCCGGCAGATCGCGCGTGATGGGCTCCAGGTCGCCCAGAGTCTTGGCGCCATAGACCTGCGCCAGGCGCTCATCGACCTCCGACACTGTGAGCCGACCCTCCCCCATTGCCTGGTGCAGGACGCGGGCCACCCGCTCGCGATCGGCATCGGAAGCGCGCAGCAGCGCGGGGTCGGGCTGGCCGGATTGCTCGCTCACGCCGGACATGCTACTGCATGACGCCACAATGACCACCCGATTGGTGTCGTGATGACGTCAGTCGGTTCCTGTCTCAGTCCGCGTGCCAGGCCCGGTCCCTGGCTCCGTCATGCGTCGGGGCACGCCCGCCGGCCACAGGTCGCCCACCACCGCGGTGACAGCCTGCGCGAAGCCGGGCGCGCTGGGGTCCGCACCGGCGTCCAACCTCAGCTGCACCACCAGCCCGTCCCGACCGGGGACGCGGCGGAGCACCACCCAACCCCCAGCACCCGCCCAGGGTAGGTACCGGCTGGCGGCAACGGACCGACGGACCCGGTGATGCACGGTGTCGGTGAGCTTGGACAGTCGCTCGGGGCGGATCTGCACCTCGGGCCGGTCCACCAGCACCGCGGTGCCGTCCGGCCAGCGATCCACCTGGTCGGCCACCGTCAGGCCCAACACCCGGTCCGCGAGCCGGGCCTTGGAGATCAGGTGCCAGTCCCATCGCTCGGCGACATCGCCGTCCACCAGCCAGATCCCGAACCGGCTGGCGGCGAGTATCCGGCCGTCCTGGGTCGGCGTCAGCCCCATCACTTGCTCGTCCTTGCCGAGCGCGGCCACCAATGCCGCCGGTGCCCGCCCGGTGGGTCGCAGCCAGCTCACTCGGCGCCTCTGGCCCGGTCGGACAGCGCGCGGCGGTAGGCCATCACGCGGTTGAGGTCGGCGTGCAGTGCGCCGGCCCGCTCCTTGTTGCCAGCCGCCTCGGCGCGACGCAGCGCCGAGGCCAGATCCCGCTCCTGGGCGGCCGCGACGCGTTCGGCCATCCGGGCCAGGATCGCGCCGGCGTACCGGGGCTCGGGCTCCTCGGAGGTGTGCCGCAGCGGCTCCACGGCGAGCTCGGTGACCAGCGACCGGAGCGAGCCCGCGGGCAGGTGGTCGCGCACCCCCGCTACCCAGTCGCCGTTCACCCCCGCCGTCGTCGGCCCGCCGGCAGCGGTGATGGCGTCGTGCAAGGCCGCGTAGGCCGGGTGGGTAAACGCCTCGCCGTGCACCTGGGGGTACCCCGGCGCCACCAGGCTCGGATACTGCAGCACCAGCTTGAGGGTCTCTCGCTCGACGAAGGTGGCCGGATCGGCGGGGTTCGGCCGCGGCGCGGCGGCACCGGCGCCGTCCGCGACATGCCCGTCACCGTCCCCGTTGGCGCCGGCACCCTGATCCGCCGGGCCCCCCGCAGGGCCGTCCGCAATGTCCCCGGCAGCGCCCCCACCCGAGCCGCCGGAAGCGCCGCCCGCCGCGGCACGCGGTGGGCCCGCCGGGCCACTTCGATCCGGGTGCCCATCTGGACGCCCGGACCCCACTCCCCGCCCCTGTCGCTGTCGATTCGGCCGGGCCGCGCGCATCTCGGCCCGAACCCGGGAGCCCACCCTTCCCGGATCCACGCCGACCCGCTCGGCGAGCTCCCGAACATAGCCGTCGCGGGCAGTCTCGTCCTTGATCCGCGCGACCATCGGCACGGCCGCGGCCAGCGCCCCGGTCCGGCCCTCCACGGTCTCCAGGTCGTAACCGGCCAGCGTCTGGGTGATCGCGAACCGGAACAGCGGCATCCGGCCGGCCACCAGGTCTCGAACGGCGACATCGCCGCGCGCCTGGCGCAATTCGCAGGGATCCATGTCCCCTGGGGCGATGGCCACAAAGGTGTTCGCGGCGAAGCGCTGGTCGGAGTCGAAGGCCTTGAGCGCAGCCTTTTGGCCGGCCGCGTCACCGTCGAAGACGTAGATCACCTCGCCACGGATCAGCTCGGAGTCCATCAGGAACCGCCGCAGCACCTCGATGTGCCCGTCCCCGAAGGCGGTGCCGCAGGCGGCCACGGCGGTGGTCACACCGGCCAGGTGCATGGCCATCACGTCGGTGTACCCCTCCACCACGACGACCTGCCGCTGCCGGACGATGTCCCGCTTGGCCAGGTCCAGGCCGTAGAGCACCTGCGACTTGCGGTACAACCGGCCTTCGCCCGAGGTGTTGACGTACTTGGCCTCGATCCGGTCGTCGTCGAAGATCCGCCGGGCCCCGAAGCCCACGACGTCGCCCGCGGCGTCCCGGATCGACCACACGAGGCGTCGATGGAAAGCGTCGATCGGACCCCGCTGGCCCTGCCGCGCCACCCCGGCCTCCAGCATCTCCTCGACCGAGAATCGTTGCCGGGCCAGGTGTTTGATCAAACTGTCCCAGCCAGAAGGAGCGAATCCGCACCCGAAGCGGGTGGCCGCGTCGGCGTCGAACCCGCGCTCTGTCAGGTATGCGCGCGCCGGTGCCGCCTCGTCACCGCTGAGCTGTTCGGCGTAGAACGCGGCGGCCGCCTTGGTGACGGCCACCAGCCGGGAGCGGCTGCCGCGGTCCGGTCGGTGCGTGGCACCGCCCTCGACCAGCGCGATCGTGATGCCGGCCTGGTCGGCCAACCGCTGCACCGCCTCGACATAGGACAGCTGGTCGATCTTCATCAGGAAGTCGAAGACGTCACCGCCCTCGCCGCAACCGAAGCAGTGGTAGTAGCCGCGCGCCACCGAGACGTTGAACGACGGGGTCTTCTCGTCGTGGAAAGGACACAGGCCCTTGAGATTTCCGGACCCGGCCCGCTTGAGGGCGACGTATTCGCCGATGACGGTGTCGATGCGGGCGGCCTGCCTGACCCGCTCCCGATCCGCTTCGGAGATCCGACCCGCCACGTCAGCGAGTGTAGGGGCTGGCGGGGCGAGGGAGGCCGGCTGTCCACAGCCGGGCGGTGACGGTGATCCCGCCGCGCTAGCCGGCGGGTGTCGCCGCGGCCGCGTCCACCAGGTCCCGGGGCAGCGGTCGGCGCGGCTCCCGCACACCGGCCAGGCCGCCGCCGTCGTCCGGTCCGCGCCCACCACCGGCCGGCACCCGGCGGCGGCGCCGCAGCAGGTACAGCAAGCCACCCGTGGCCACCGTCGCGAGTACGGCCAGCACCGCTCGAACCCGACCCCTGCCTGCACGCTCCATGACGTTGATGGTGATCGTCGCGCACGCCCGGTACCAGGGCTTTCACGCAGGGCGAACGCCCACCCGGCCGCCCCATGTTCGCGGCCCGCAGCGGCGGGATCAGCCAGCGCACAGCCGGCGGTGCCGGCCCACCGCCTGCGCGTCGGTCAGCAGCGACACCTGGTCCAGCACCACCCGCAGCCGGGCTGCATCGTCACCGGCCGACCGGTACAGCTCGGCAAACACCGGGTCGAGCACGTCGGGCCCACGCCGGCACATCACCGTCACCAGCTCGGCCAACAGCCGCTGCTGCCGGTCCTGCAGCGCCCGGTGTTCCGGATCGAGCATCACGTAGTGAAAGGCGATGGCCTTGAGCACGGCCACCTCTGCCGACAGCAGCCGCGGCACCGCCAGGTCGCCGGCGTACCGGGTCAGCGGCCCGTCCCCGCAGCGCTTGCGGGTCTCGGCGACCGCCCCGGTGGCGAACCGGCCGGTCAGCTCGCTGGTGAGTTGCTTGAATGCAGAGTTGGCGGCCATCCCGGGAACCAGCCCGATTCCGGCCGCCACCGCCGGCAGCCGCAGCAGGTCGGCCAGTATGCCCGCCAGGTCGTCGGCCGACTCCGGGGAGTAGGTCGCCGCCGCGGCGCCGGCCACCACCAGCCGCTCATCGGCATCCCGCGCGAGCAGCGCGAGGTCGACCCGGCCGGCCGACACTCCATCCTCCACGTCGTGCACCGAGTAGGCGACGTCGTCGGCCCAGTCCATGACCTGGGCCTCCAGGCAGCGCGCGGACGGTCGCGGCACGCCGAGCCGGATCCAGCCGAAGACGTCGACGTCGTCGGCGTACACCCCGAACTTGCCGCCACCCGCCGGCCGCTGCCACGGGTATTTGATCACCGCGTCCAGCGACGCCCTGGTCAGGTTGAGCCCGTCCTGCTCTCCACCCGGCCCGATCACCTTCGGTTCCAGCCGGGTCAGCAGTCGCAGGTTCTGCGCGTTCGCTTCGAAACCTCCTGCTGCGGATCCGATTTCATTCAATGCCGACTCGCCGTTGTGCCCGAATGGGGGGTGCCCGATGTCGTGTGCCAACCCGGCCAGGTCGACCAGATCCGGGTCGCAGCCCAGCTGCTCGCCGATCTCCCGGGCGATCTGGGCGACCTCCAGCGAATGCGTCAGCCTGGTCCGGGGCACCGCGTCCTCGCCGGGTGCAACCACCTGGGTCTTGCCGGCCAGCCGACGAAACGAGCCCGAGTGCAACACCCGGGCACGGTCCCGAGAAAACTCGGTGCGCCCGCCCGCGTGCGCGGCCATCGGCAACGCCGCCGACTTGGCCGGCTCGTGCACCCGGCGTTGCAGATCCTCGTCGGTGTACACCCCGCGTCGCGGCCGGTCGGGGTACTGCACCGGGACGAACATCGGCTCGGTCATCCGATCAGATCACCGCCGAGCCGGCACCGGAGGAACCGCCGACCAACCGGTAGAACAGCGTGCCCAGCACCTCCCGCCGGAGGTAGCGCAGTTCGACGGAACGGTCGGTTGCCGGACCGGTCGTCACCGGCGACACCTGCACGGACAGACCGAGGTCGCGGGCGATCATCCGGCAGCGGGCTTCGTGCCACGGATCGGTGACGATGATCGTCGACGTCCACCCCCGGTCGGCCATCTCGGCCGCCGCGGCGCGCAGGCTGATCAACGTGTCGACCCCCCGGCCGATCGCCACCAGCGCCGAGTCCGGGATGCCGGCATCGGCCAGGTACTGCCGGCCGGCCTCCCCCTCGGTGACGGCGTCTCCCTGTTGACCGCCGCCGACCGTGATGATGTGCTCGGCCGCATCAGCCCGGTACAGCGCGGCGGCATGATCCAGCCGCGCCGCGAACACCGGCGACGGGCGGCCGTTGTACTGGGCGGCGCCCATCACCACGATGGTGTCGGCCGCCGCGTGCTGGTCGGCGTGCGCAAACTGCACGATGCGCACCACGATCCCACCCATCACCAGCGCCGACACCAGCACCGCGCCCGCCAGCCAGCGCAGCAGCGTCCGGCCCAGGCGCATGGGCGCTCCCTCCCGCGGGCGACGAACCGGGCCGCACAGTGCTGTGATCGGTGATGAACCGCGGTGTCAATCATGCCAGCCGATCCGGCGACACCCGCGCGCAGCGAGTACCACGCCGCGGCGCTGCGGGCACCGGGTGCCGGCCGTCTGCCAGGCATGGTGCAATCGAGGGCATGCCGGACATGCCCCGCCACCTGCTACGGGTGCGGTTGCGTGCCCGCGATGAGGGCCTGCCCTCCGGCTGGCCCTTCGACATTCCGGCGGTGGCGCAGCTGCTCGCCGAAGGCTGGGAGGTTCCGCCGGGGGTGACGGTGCTGATCGGCGAGAACGGCTCCGGCAAGAGCACCGTCATCGAGGCGCTGGCCGGCCGGTATCCGCGACTCGGCAACGACCTGGTGGGCCCGACGGTGGTCGGGGATGAGTCGCCGCTCGGCTCCTGGATCTCCCTGCAGACCGCGCCGATGGCCTCCCGGGCGGGCTTTTTCCTGCGCGCCGAGGCGATGCACGACTACCTCGCGCAGCGGGATCTGCAGGCCGGACGCACCGAGCGCTCCTGGGACGGGCGGCCGCTGCTGGCCCGCAGCCACGGTGAGTCGTTCCTGGCGGTGTTGCGCGAGCGGTTCACCACCGTCGGCGTCTACTTCCTGGATGAGCCGGAGTCGGCACTGTCGTTCGCCTCCTGCCTGGGCCTGGTGTCGCTGCTGGATACCCTGCGCGCCGAGGGCAGCCAGGTCATCGTGGCCACCCACTCCCCGCTGATCGCGGCGCTGCCCGGCGCCACGCTGATCGAACTGGGCGACTGGGGTTGGCGCGAAACCCGCTGGGAAGACCTGGAAATGGTGCAGCGCTGGCGCTCGTTCCTGGGCGCACCGGAGGGATTCCTGCGGCACCTGCTGGACTAGGGCCCGCTCCGGGCTCCGCCGGCATTACCCGCCCCGCGGCTCTCGACCCCGACCCCCGGCCGCGGGCTCGGGTCCCGGCGGCCCCGAGTCTCGTCACGTTCGGTTGACTACTTATCCACATTCTGTGACGAAGTGTCCTACCATCTGCTGAGGGTCGGAACATTCCAACGTGAGGATCGAGCGGTGGATGGGACAGCGGAGGGGGAATCCCGCCAGCGGAACGTGCTCGTCGCCGACGACGACAGGGACATCCGTGAGCTGGTCGCGGCGAAGCTGCGCAACGCCGGCTACCACGTGTCGGTAGTCGGAGATGGACTCAGCGCGCTATCGGCGATCAACGACGAGCCACCCGACGTCGCCGTCCTGGACGTGATGATGCCGGGGCTGTCCGGGCTGGACATCGTGGGACAGGTCCGCGCGAACGGCGAGCACGACTCGATGGGCATCATCCTGCTCACCGCCAAGAGCCAGGAGTTCGACGTCGAGAGCGGCTTCGCGGTGGGCGCCGACGACTATGTGATCAAGCCCTTCAGCCCTCGGGAGCTGGTGCACCGCGTCAACGCGGTCGCGGCCCGCCTGCGCGGATGACGCTGGCCGCGGCATTCGGCTGGCTCCTGGGCTGCCTGGCGACACTGTGCATCCTGGTGGCGACGTGCACCGGCGGGTGGCGGCTGCTGCGCCGGCACCGCGAACGTCGCGCCGCCCGGGCCCTCGACCCCTTGCGGCCCAGCGCTTACCAACTCGTCATCGGTGACCCCGCGGAGGTCTCCCAGGCACTGCGCAAGCTGGAAACGGTCGACGGTGCCGCCTGGCCGCCGCTGCAGGATCTGCTGGTGGGGCTCTTCGCCCGGGTGAGCGGGGAGGGACTGGCACCGGTGCGTCGCCTACTGGCCGACCGGAACGTGCTGCAGGACGCGCGCCGCGACCTGACCGCATGCTCCGCGGTCCGCCGGGGTCGGGCCGCTCACCTGTTGGGGCTGGTCGGCGACAGTTCCGCCCTGCCGGACATCGAACGTCTGGTGAGCGACCGAGACCCGGAAATCCGGGTCGTCGCGTGCCGCGCACTGGGCCGCCTGGGGCACGCGCGGGCGGCACGGACCATGCTGACGGCGCTCGCCGGTCCGCGCTCCGTGCCTGCCGGGGTCGTCGCCGACGCCCTGCTGGGTCTGGGACCCGACGTGCAGGACGCGCTTCGCGACGCGCTCGCCCTGCCCGATGCGACCGCCCGGGGCGTCGCCGCCGACGTCGCAGGGCTACGGGGGTTCGTCTCCCTGGGGCCGGCCCTGCGCGAGATCCTCGCCGCGGACGGCGATCCCGACGTCCGCGCCCGCGCCGCCAGTGCGCTGGGCCGGCTCGGAGCACCCGCGGCACTGCCGCACCTGGCCCGGGCCACGCTCCCCGACCAGCCATCCGGAGTCCGGCGGGCAGCGGCCGAAGCGCTCGGTGCGCTCGTCGAGCCCGCCGCCACCGAGCATCTGCGGGCGCTGCTCGACGCGCCCGCGATGCTGGCCGACACCGCGGCGCGTGCCCTGGTGCGGCTCGGCCCGCCCGGGCTGGCGGCGCTGCAGGCGGCAGCGCGCCCAGGCGAGCCATCGGCCGCCGCCGGCGCGCTGGCGGTCGCCTCGCTCCGCGGAGCGGCGTGGTCGCGGTGATCGGGCTCCGGGATACGCTATCTGCGATCTTCGACGCGCTGCGACTGCCGGTACTGGCGTACTTCGTCGCGATCAACACCGGCTATCTGATCATCATCTGCCTCGCCGGGCTCGAGTTTCGACGGCACCTGCGTCGGCAGGCATTCGCCGGGAGCGAGCAGGCACTCAGCAGCCCGCTGACCCCCGGCGCATCGATCATCGTGCCCGCCTACAACGAGCAGGCCGGGATCACCGTCGCGGTCAAGGCGATGCTCGCGTTGCGCTATCCGACACACGAGGTGGTCGTGGTCGACGACGGCTCGACCGACGAGACCTACCGCCGGTTGTGCGACGAGTTCGACCTCGTCGAGATCCCGCGCGTCATCCCGCAGGAGATACCCGTTCGCGCCACGGTGATCTCGGTCGCGGTGCCGCGTGACGGCCGCACGCCCCTAGTGGTGATCCGCAAGACCAACAGCGGGCGCTCGGAAGCCATCAACGTCGGGATCAACGCCGCTCGGATGCCGTTGGTGGCGATGGTCGACGCGGACTCGATCCTGGATCCGGACGCCCTGCTGGTGGTCTCTAAGCCGTTCCTGGACGATCCGCTGCGCACCATCGCCACCGGCGGCGTGATCCGGGCCGCCAACGGTTGTCGCGTCGTCGCCGGCCGGGTCACCGACGTTCGCATGCCGCGCGGATGGACCGCTCGCATCCAGGTGATCGAGTACCTGCGCGCGTTCCTGCTCGGCCGCACCGGATGGTCCCGGTTGCGCTCGCTGATCCTGATCTCCGGTGCCTTCGGCCTGTTCCGGCGGGACGTGGTGGTGGCGGCCGGCGGGCTGGATCCGGATTGCATCGGCGAGGACTTCGAACTGGTGATGCGCATCCACCGGGCCATGCGCCGGCGGCGGCGCGCGTACCGGGTGGTGTTCGTCGCGGAACCGGTTTCCTGGACCGAGGTCCCGTCGACGCTGGCGGTGCTGGCGCGGCAGCGGCGCCGCTGGCACCGCGGGCTGTGGGAGGTGCTGTGGAAGTACCGGGGAATGACAGGCAATCCCCGCTATGGACGCATCGGGCTGTTCGCGCTGCCCTACTACTGGCTGTTCGAACTGCTGGCGCCGGTGCTTGAGCTGGCTGGTCTGGTGCTGATCCCGCTGGGGCTGATCAGCGGACTGGTCAACGTCCGCTACGCCATTTCGTTCGTGCTGGTCGCCTATGTGTACGCCATCCTGGTCGCGCTGGTCGCGCTGTGCATCGAGGAGTTCTCCTTCCACCGCTACCACCGGTGGCGGGATCTGGGCGTGGCGTTGCTGGCCTGCGTGGCGGAGAACTTCGGCTACCGGCAGCTGACGGCCTGGTGGCGGGTGCAGGGCCTGGCGGCCGCACTGGCCAGGCGCAAGCAGGTCTGGGGAACCATGACCCGCGAGGGCTTCGATACGGGAGACGCCTGAGATGGCCGGCACCACGGCCGGGCAGCGGCGTCGTGCGGCGGATCCGGCCGGCCCGAGCGCGGGCGTGCCGGGGCCGGGCGTGCCGGGGCCGGGCGTGCCGGGGCCGGGCGTGCCGGATGAGGAGCCGGCCGCACCGCCTCGCGCGGCGAGCCGCCCACGGTCATGGCTGCTGCTTGGATCCAGGGACACGCTCGGCCGGCGGGTGCGCCGACTGGTCGGCGCGATGCTGGCGCTCATCGTCCTGGTAGGCGTGGTCGCGGTATCGGCCCTGCTCGATGCGACGTCCGACCTCGGTGAGTTGACCAACGGGTACGGGCCGGCTGCGAATGCCAATGACGCGGCGTTGACCCACATGGTCGACGCCGAGACGGGGGTGCGCGGCTTCCTGCTCACCGGTCAGGAGGCGTATCTGGAGCCGTACCAGCACGGGGCGCCGCGCGTGCTGGACAGCCTCGACGATCTCCGCGGCGCGCTGGCGTCGGTCGGCGATCATTCGCTGGATGCGCAGATCGCCGAGCAGCGGTCCATCGCGGGGCGGTGGCTCGCCGAGGTAGCAGCCCCCACGATGGCCGGACGGCAACCAACCGAACAGCTGCAGGCCACGGGCAAGGCCCTGATGGACCGGTTCCGGCTGGTGAACGCCGCGGTCGGCACCGCGTTGACCGCGACTCGCAATCAGATGCGAACGGCCGCGACCGAACGCAGCACCGTCGCGCTGATCGTTATCGCCAGCTCGGCCGCGGCAGCGCTGCTCATCGGTGCGGGGTACGGGCTACGGATGTCACGCCGCCTGGTGCACCCGCTGACGGGTCTGGCACGCGCCGCCGAGCGGTGGACCGCCGGCGACCTGGACCTTCGCGCCGACGAGCGGGACGGACCGCTTGAGGTTCGGGCGATCGCGCACGCCTCCAACCGCGGCATCGATGCGATGTTGACCGCCCAGCAGGCCTCCCGGGCCGCGGCCGCCATGCGCGAGCGTGTCCGGCCGCTGACCGCGGCACTGCGGGTCGGGCTCGACCCGCGCACCATGAGCCAGACCCTGGTGATCGGGTTGGGCGCCGCCTACCAAGTGGACCGGGTGTGGCTTCGCACCTTCGACGACAATCGAGTGCCCAACTTCGCCCTGCAGTGGCACGCCCGCGCGATGGCTCCGCTGCCGGACCCCGACGACGCCGAGGACACCGCGCTGCGGGCGCTGGCCAATGCGCTGTGGTTCGGCGACGGGCTGCTCGCCGTCGACGATCACCGCACGATGCGCGAGAAGCGACCCTGGAGCGCAGTGCTGGCCTCGGCACGCTTCGCGCAGGCTCGCTCGTCGGTCCTGGTGGCGATCGGCGAGGGCTCGTCGGCCATGGGCCTTTTGACGTTGTCGCACTGTACGGCGCCGCACGCGTGGACCAATACCGAGCTGGGCCTGATCCGAAACGTCGGCGCGGAACTCGCGCAAAGCCTGGTGCAGAGCACCATCCTCAGCCGTCAGCACGAGGTGATCGCCCAACTGCGCGCCCTCGACGAGACGAAAAGCGCCCTGGTGTCGACGGTCTCGCACGAGCTGCGGACCCCGCTGACGTCGATCAGCGGATACCTCGAAATGGTGCTGGACGGTGACGGCGGCCCGCTTCCGGGTCGAGCGCGAGACATGCTTTCGGTGGTCGACCGCAACACCCGGCGGCTACGCGCCCTTATCGAAAACCTGCTGACCGAATCCCGGATCGAGGCCGGCCGGATGCGCGCCACCCTCACCCGGGTCGACATCCACGACGCCCTGTCCACCGTGATGGCGTCGCTGGCGCCGGTGGCCGAGGCCGGCGGGGTCGCGCTGAGCCTGCAGCCGCACAGCCGGGGATCCCTGATGGTCGACGGCGACCTCGGGCAGCTCGAACAGGTGGTCAGCAACCTGGTGGCGAACGCGATCAAGTTCACGCCGGCGGGCGGGACGGTCACCGTCGGCACCGGCATCGACCCGGACCATGCCGACAACGCCACCATCACGATCACCGACACCGGGATCGGAATCCCAAACACCGAGGTGGAGCATCTGTTCGACCGCTTCTTCCGCGCGTCGAACGCGGTCCAGGCGGAGATTCCCGGCACCGGCCTGGGGCTGTCCATCGTCCGCGAGATCATCCAGGCGCACCGAGGATCGATCGATGTGCACTCCACGCTCGGCGACGGCACCACCTTCGTCATCCGGCTTCCCGCCGTCTCGCCCGCCGGATCCGCTGCTCGACCATAGCCGGTCGATCGGCGCGGTGCCCGGGACTAGATCCAGCCGCGGTCGGTGGCGATGCGCACCGCATCGGCGCGGGTTCGGGCCCCAGTCTTACCGATGACGGCGGACAGGTAGTTGCGCACCGTGCCCTCGGAGAGGTACAGCCGGCGGGCAATATCCGCGACGGTCGACCCGTCGGCGGCGGCGTTCAGCACATCGCACTCCCGCGCGGTCAGCGGGGAATCGCCCACCGCGAGGGTCTCCACGGCCAGCGCCGGATCCACCACCCGCAGGCCCGCGTGCACCCGGCGGATGGCGTCGATCAACTGTTCCGGCGGGGCGTCCTTGACGCAGAATCCCGACGCTCCGGCCTCCAGGGCGCGTCGCAGGTAGCCGGGTCGCCCGAAGGTGGTCAACATCAGCACCCGGCAGTCCGGCACCCGCTCGCGCAGCGCAGCCGCCGCGGCCAGCCCGTCCAGCCCCGGCATCTGCACGTCCAGCAGCGCCACATCCGGTGACGAGTCGACCGCGGCGGGCACCACCTCGTCGCCGCGGCCCACCTGCGCGACCACCTGCAGGTCGTCCTCGGTGCCCAGCAGCGCGGCCAGCGCACCGCGGATCAGGGCCTGATCGTCGGCCAACAGGATGCGGATCATCGGGGCCGCCGTGCGACGGATCCGGACGGTCCGGCCGCCGCCGGGACCACGGCCAGCACGCGGAAGCCCCTCTCGGCCAGCGGACCTGCCGTCAGCGTGCCGCCCGCGGCGCGCATCCGCTCGCCCAGCCCCAGCAGGCCGCCGCTGCGCACCCCGTCGGCAGGTCGGGCCACGCCGGGAAGGTCGGCGCCGACCATCCGGGGCCGACCCGCGCGTGATCCGCTGCCGTCGTCGGTGATCTGCACGCTGGTGCGGGTCAGCTCGATGACACAGCGGCGGGCATCGGCGTGGCGCAGCACATTCGTCACCGCCTCGCGAACCACGAAACCGAACACCTCCCGGCCGGCCGGCTCCACGTCGTCCACCGCGGTGGGCAGGTCGGCGTGGATCCCGGCAGCCGTCAGTACCGACCTGGCCACCGCCAGCTCGCCGGCCAGCGACACGTCCCGGTAGCCAGCCGCGGTCGCCCGCACATCCGCCAGCGCTTCTCGCGCCAGCCGCTGCACGTCGTCGATCTCGGTCGCCGCACCCGTCGGATCCGCTGCCGATCGATCGAGCAGCCGCCGCGCGAGCCCGGCCTTGACGGCAATCGCGGTCAGCGAGTGGCCCAGGATGTCGTGCAAATCGCGACCGATGCGCGCCCGCTCGGCGGCGACGGCGGCACGGGCCAGTTCGTCGCGGGTCTCGCGCAACTCGATGGTCAGGCGGATGTTCCCGGCGAACCCCGCCATCCACAACGTCAGGGCGACCAGGGTCAGCGCGAGCTCCCACGGCAACGCGTCGCCCGCTGCGCCCGAGACCACCAGCATCGCGACGGCTAGTGTCACCGCGATCGCCACCGCCCAGGCCAGCGGGAACATCATGGCCGCGGCGACGCCGACATAGATCCACAGCCCGGTCACGCCGGTGCCACCGACGACGATCATCGGCACCGTGATGGCGACCATCACGGCCAGCGAGCCGAGCTTGGTCCACGACCCGGCGGGCGTCTCGGTAAAGCCGCCGGCGACCCGAACGGGAAGCAGCATGTAGCAGACGCCGAACACCACGGCCAGCGCCTCGAAGGCCACCACGGAGGCCGTCGAACCACCCGAGGTGGCCGCCTGCACCATGGCGATCACCAGGAAGCTCAGCCCCACCAACGACCCGGCGTACCAGCGCCGCCGCCCCGAGATCCGCCGCTTGCGCAGTTCCTCGGGCCCGGGCGCCACGACGAGCGGCGGGACGGCCGTGCGCTCCGCCGCGGCGGCGGCCGATCCTCCGAGGCCGGACGCCGCGGAGGCACCGAACAGATCGCGCCAACCGCCGCGCAACCCGGCCAGCCCGGCGCCCCGGCCCAGCGCCTGGTCACGCTGCCAGTCCGCGCCTTCGGCACGTTCCCGAGCCGGGGTGTGCTCCGGGGTTTCGTCACCGCTGGGCTGCGTCACCGTCCCATCCTCCCCCGACGGCCGCCGTCGCTGCCCGGGCCGTGCGGGGACCGGCGTCGCCGAATGCCGCACGGTCCCCGGCCCGGCCGTCACGCCTTGCGGCCGCTGCGCCGGTAGGCGGCCATCGCCAGCAGCCCCAGGCCGACCGCCCAGGCGGCAAGCACCAGCACCCCGGTCAGCGGGATCGCCTGATGGGCCAGCGGCTCGCGGGCGATCTCGGCGGCCCAGTACGACGGCAACGCCTTGGCCACATGCTGCAGCAGCGACGGAAACTGGCTGACCGGGAACCACAGTCCGCCCAGGATGGCCAGCGCCATGTAGGTGAGCATGGTCAACGGCTGCGCCGAATCGACGGTCGCCACGAAGCCGATCACCAGGCCCAGGACCCCGAACGGGATCAGCGAGAGCCACAGCGCGAGACCGCATCCCAGCCACTGGGCGAACGTCAGGTGTGCGCTGCCGAACGCCACCCCGGCCAGGAACACGAGCACGATCGCCGGCAGCGCCACCAGCATCGCCACGGCCGCCTTGGCGATCAGGTACCCGCGAGCGGACAGCGCTGACAGCCGCAGTTGCCGGTTCCAGCCGGTCTGCCGCTCGATGGCGATGCGGGCTCCGGCGTTGATGGTGGCTCCGATGCCGCCGTAGGCAGCCATGGACACCATCAGGTAGGCGCCGACGTTGATGCCGGCCTCGGTCTGATCGCCATAGAGGTTGTTGAACAGCAGGTACATCACCACCGGTAGCGCGACGGTGAACAAGATGAATCGGGTGTTGCGGAACGTGGAGCGCGCCGTGATCAGCGTGTAGCTCAGCGCAATGCTCATGCCGGAGGTCCTCTTCTCGGGACGGGTGGTGGGGTCGGGTCGGGCGGCCGGCGCGGCGGCGAAGGTGCTCATGCCGCCACCTGCGTCGCATTCGCGGTGAGTTCGAGGAATGCATCCTCCAGGTTGCCGGTGCGAATCTCGATGTCGTGGCTTGCCGGGAACGCGGCCAGCAGCGCGCGCAGCGCGCCGTCGGAGTCCGTGCAGCGCAGCACCATCCGCGGACCTTGCTGCTCCGCGGACGCCACCCCGGGCAGGTCTCGAAGTGCGGCGACGGTGGCGCCCGGTATGGCGGCGGTGATCGCCCGCCCGGCGACGGTCGCCTTGATCTGCGCGCCGGTGCCGTCGGCGACGATCCGGCCGCGGGCGAGCACCACCACGCGGTCGGCGAAGTCGTCGGCCTCCTCCAGGTAGTGGGTGGCGAACAGCACGGTCTTGCCGGCGGCGGTGGCTTCCCGCATGGAGGCCCAGAACGAGCGGCGCAACTCGACGTCCATGGCAACCGTGGGCTCATCCAGCACCAGCAGGTCCGGGTCGGGCACGAGGGCCAGCGCATAGCGCACCCGCTGCGCCTGGCCGCCGGAGAGCTTGGTGGTCTTCTGCCCGGCGATCTCGCTGATGCCGGCGCGCTCGATCGCCTCGTCGACCGGCAGCGGATGGCGGTGCAGCGCCGCGAACATCGTCACCAATTCCCGCACGGTGACGTCGGGCAGCAGCGCACCCGATTGCAGCATGGCGCCGACGCTGCCGGCCTGCACGGCGGTGACGGGGTCGGCACCGAACACCGTCGCCGAGCCGGCATCGGGTGCGGTCAGGCCGAGCAGCATATCGATGGTGGTGGACTTGCCGGCTCCGTTCGGGCCGAGGAAGGCGACCACCTCCCCGGGGGCGATGGTCAGGTCGACGCCTCGGACGGCGTGCACCTGGCCGAAGCTCTTGTGCAGGCCGGTGAGCCGGACGGCGGCGCCGTCCCGGACGCTCGGCGCGGCGGGTGGGGTGGTTCTGGCAGCTGAAGTCGTCATGCCCAGTAGCCTGCCGATCGGCGGCGAGCGCCGGCAGCGCCGGACGTCACCCGTTCGGCATGACATCCGTCATCAGGGTTCTCGGTTCGACCCCGGAGTGCGTGCGAGAGTTGTTACGGTGCGGGCGTGACGATGACGATGCGCCGCCGCCGCGCCACGATTCGGGGGGCCGTGCTGCTGGCGACGCTGGTGGCGGTGTCCGGGTGCTCTGCCGCCGTCTCCGGTATGCCCCGCGCCGCCCCCACCACTGCCACCGCCACTGCGGGGTCGTCCACGTCGACCGGGCCGTCCGGGTCCAGTCCGGCCCCCGACGCCCCCTCAACGAACCCGTCACCGATACGTCCACGGCCGCCCGACGGCACTGGGTCCTCGTCACCGGCCACCGGGTCATCGCAACCCGACGCGCTGCCCCCGGGCGAGATGGCCGGCTCCGCCGGCGCGGGAGACCCCTACTACCCCACCGCCGGAAACGGCGGATACCAGGTCGACTCCTATCGCGTGGCGTTGACCTACGACCCGGCCACCGAACACCTGGACGCCACCACCACGATCGCCGGCACCGTCACGGCCGGGCAGCCGCTGGGCCGTTTCGACCTGGACCTGCAACCGAGCCTGGTGGTGTCGTCGGTGACCGTGAACGATCAGAAGGCGGCCTTCGATCAGCAGGCCGCGGAACTGGTGATCACCCCGGGGCGGGCACTGGACCCGGCGGGCGAGATGACGGTGGTGGTCAGCTACACCGGCACGCCGGGGATGATCGACGGCGGCGCGGGCGGCTGGTACCACACCCAGGACGGCGGGGCACTGGCCGCCGGGGAGCCGTTCTCGGCGTCCGCCTGGTATCCGGTCAACGAGCACCCGTCGGACCCGGCAACGTTCTCCGTGACCGCTACGGTGCCCGACGACTGGCAGGTGATCTCGAACGGCATCAAGTTCGACGGCGCGCTACCGAAGGCACCGGAGGGCATGCACTCCGTGCGCTTCGACGAGAATCGTCCCATTGCCAGCTATCTCACCACCATCCTGATCGGCAAGCTCACCTTCACCACCGACACCTACGACGGCAAACCGATCCTCAACGCGTTCACCTCGGCGGGATCCGAGTCCAAGGCCCTCGCCGCGAAGACGCCGCAGATCCTCGAGGTGCTGAGCAAGCACTTCGGGCCCTTCCCGTTCGACTCCTACGGCGGCATCTACACCGGCGAGAACCTCTCGTTCGCCCTGGAAACAGCGACCCGGCCGGTGTACGCGAGCTGGGTGGATCTGGACACGGTGGTGCACGAGACGGCACATCAGTGGTATGGCGACGACGTGATCATCAAGGACTGGAGCGACATCTGCCTGAACGAGTGCTTCGCCTCCTACGCGCCCTGGCTGTATCACCAGGACGTGGACGGCGCCGACCTGGATGCGCGGTGGCGCTCGCAGATGTCACAGGTCGCCGGCGACACATCGTTCTGGTCGATCCCGTTGGTGGACATGGGTGCCGGCAACGAGTTCACCTCAGTCTACGACCGGGGCCCGCTGGCGATTCACGCGCTGCGGCACGAGATGGGCGAGCAGGCGTTCGCGCAGCTACTCACGGGCTGGATCAGCACCTACGGCGGGCATAACGCCAGCTTCGACGACCTGGAGGCCTACGCCTCGCAGCTGGCCGGAAAGGATCTCACACCCTTCATGGACGCCTGGTTCCGGGGCACCGTCATCCCGCCGGAGCCCTACCGCACACCCCCAGGTCTGGGCTGAGCCAGGCCCAGCCCCCGCCCCGGCACGGCGCTTATCAACTCCCCTCGCGCGTGCGAAATCGGCTACTCCCGTCACTGCTTTCACAAACGGGCCGAGTTGATAAGCGGCCCCAATCCGGCGCTTACGAACTCGGCAACTCCTGTCCCTCCATTCACAAGCCGGCCGAATTGATAAGCGCCGGGAGTGATGGTCAGGCCGGGACGACGTCGGCGACGATGACGGTGACGTTGTCCGGAGCCCCCGCCGCCAGCGCCAGCGCGATCAAGTCACCTGCCGCCGCATCCCGGTCGGACCCGTCCCGCAGCACCCGCTCGATCTCCGCATGCTCCACATAGTCGGACAGCCCGTCGGAGCACAGCAGGTACCGGTCCCCCGGCATCGGCGCCATCGTGCTGAACGTCGGCGTCACCGACATGCCGTTGAGCGCCTGCAGGATCACGTTCCGCCTCGGGTGCGAGCGGGCCGCCTCCGCGGTGATCGTGCCGACGTCCACCAGGTATTGAACGAACGAGTCGTCCCGGGTGATCTGCGCCAGCTCTCGCGCCCCGCGCCCCGGCAGGTAATAGGCGCGGGAATCACCGATCTGCGCCACCACGATCCGGTCCGCCACCCACATCATCGCGGTCGCCGTGGTGCCCATCCCGTCCAGGTCGGGGTCACGGCGCACCAGGTCGTTGATGGCGTCGGTGCTGCGCCGCACGCAGTCGCCCAGGATCCGGTAAAGGTCGTCCCCGCTTTCGGCGGGATCCGCCTCGGCGAACACGTCGACCACGGTCCGGGAGGCGACCTCACCGGCCACGGACCCACCGATGCCGTCCGCGATCACCGCCAGCTGCTCGCCCAGGTGGAACGAGTCCTCGTTGTGGTCGTAGCGCAACCCCTGGTCGCTGCGGCCGACCGCGGCCACCGAGAACGGCTTCACCCTCGAGCCTCAGCAGCCAACCAGCCGCTCGGCGAGGAACGATTGCACTCGATCCAGCGAGATGCGTTGCTGTGCCATGGAATCCCGCTCTCGGATGGTGACCGCCTGATCCTGCAAGGAGTCGAAATCGACGGTGACGCAATACGGCGTGCCGACCTCGTCCTGGCGGCGATACCGGCGGCCGATCTGCCCGGCGTCGTCGAACTCGACGTTCCATGATTTGCGCAGCGCCGCGGCGAGATCCCGCGCTACCGGCGACAGGTCGGCGTGCCGGGACAGCGGCAGCACCGCCGCTTTGACCGGCGCCAATCGATGGTCCAGGCGCAGCACGGTGCGCTTGTCCACACCGCCCTTGGTGTTGGGCGCCTCGTCCTCGGCGTAGGCATCCACCAGGAATGTCATCAGCGAGCGGGTCAGGCCGGCGGCGGGCTCGATCACATACGGGGTCCAGCGCTCCCCGGTCGCCTGGTCGAAGTAGGTCAGATCCTGCCCGGAGTGCTCCGAGTGGGTGGTCAGGTCGAAGTCGGTGCGGTTGGCGATGCCCTCCAGTTCGCCCCACTCGCTGCCGGCGAAGCCGAACCGGTATTCGATGTCCACCGTGCGCTTGGAGTAGTGCGACAGCTTCTCGGCAGGATGCTCGTAGTGGCGCAGATTCTCGCGTGCCACACCGAGATCCACGTACCAGTTGGTGCGCTCATCGATCCAGTACTGGTGCCACCCCTCGTCGGTGCCGGGCTGGACGAAGAACTCCATCTCCATCTGCTCGAACTCGCGGGTGCGGAAGATGAAATTGCCCGGCGTGATCTCGTTGCGAAAGCTCTTGCCGATCTGGCCGATGCCGAACGGCGGCTTGCGGCGGGCCGACCCCATCACGTTGGCGAAGTTGACGAAGATGCCCTGGGCCGTCTCCGGACGCAGGTAATGCAGGCCGGACTCGTCCTCCACCGGGCCGAGGAACGTCTTGAGCATCATGTTGAACTGCCGGGGTTCGGTCCACTGGCCCCGCACGCCGCAGTTCGGGCAGGCGATCTCGGCCAGCGGGATCGAATCCGGATCCGTGCTGCCCTTCTTGGCGGCCACGGCCTCCTGCAAGTGATCGGCGCGGAACCGCTTGTGGCAGGAGGTGCACTCGATCAGCGGGTCAGTGAATGCCTTCACGTGCCCGGATGCGACCCACACCTGGCGCGGCAGGATGATCGAGGAGTCCAGGCCGACCACGTCGTCACGACCCCGCACGACGGCGTTCCACCACTGGCGCTTGATGTTCTCCTTGAGCTCGACACCGAGCGGGCCGTAGTCCCAGGCCGACCGCGTACCGCCGTAGATCTCGCCGCTGGGGAACACGAAGCCCCGGCGCTTGGCCAGGGAGACGACGGCATCCAAACGGTCGGCGGCCACGGTGGTACTCCTGATCGTGCGGGTGGAGGCTCGCCGGAGCGGGCCGGATGAGGCCTCGAGCCTAGCGAACGGCCCGGTGGCCCAGGCGCCATGGCCCGCCCACCCGATGGGCTCATGCCCGCTCGGCGACCGAACGACGCGACAGGTAGCCCTCCCGCGCGGCGGCGAGCAGCGCCACGATGATCGCAATCGCCTCCGCGACCATGGTGATCCAGCCCGCGACGTTGTCCCAGGTCTCGGTCACCCCCAACAGTCCGACCGTTGCCGAGACGATGTAGCCGGCCAGCGTCAGTGCGCCGAAGCCCAACAGCAACAGCAGCGGGATCCAGTGCCGCCAGGTTAGCAGCGCGATCGCGATGATCACACCGCCGATCCCGTTGATCAGGAATGGCACACCGACCCCAGTCGTGTTGTACCCGTTGCCGAAGTACTCCCATAGGTGGATCCCAGCGGACACCAGCGCGGCGAGCGCCCCGATGATTCGTAGCGTCACGATGACTCCTCCTCGATTCCAGTGCCGGCTCTCCCCGCCGGATGCGGGGAATCCGTCACGTTCCTGCGCCCGGTCCGAATGTGGACAGGATCCGGTCCCGGACGGCATCCATGCGCCACACCGGCGCATCGGACGCGGGTTGCAGGCCGGGTGTCCATCCCCAGCCGGATGTGCGATCGAGCACCGCCCGGTCGCTGGTGATCATCATGATGGGCACCTGGTGGTTCGCATCCGTCCCGGACACCTCGGTGTGCGGCTGATGATCTCCCATCGCCAGGATCACCAGGTTCGGGTCGTCCACGGTGGCGGCAAACGACGCCAGGGTGCGCATGCTGTACGCGATGGTGCGGGCGTAGGCGACGCGCGCATCGGGCGCCGGCGACGCGGTCGAGGCGCCCGCCGGACCTCGGAAGATCGAGCCGTCGCCGACCCGATCCCACGGCACCGCGGCCGGCGGTGTGACCCACGGGCTGTGGCTGGACAGTAGGTCGATCTCGGCCATCACCGGCGGGCGGGGGGCGGGGGTCAGCTCACGCGCGGCGAATGCGCTCAGGATGAACTGGTCGGGCATCAGCGCGTACCCGTAGCGGGGGCCGCGATAACCCAGGTCCGTGCCGGTCAGCAGCCGGTCGAAGCCATAGAACGGTCGGCCCTGCGGCCACCGCCCGGTCATCTCCGGGATGGCCGTCACGGTGCGCCAGCCGGCCCGGGTGAACGCTCGGGTCAGTGTCAGGCGCTGTGCAGCAATCAACTGGTCATAGCGCTGCTGGCTGTCCACCCACACGCCGGACTGCACGGTGGAGTGGGCCAGCCAACTGGCGCCGCCGAAGGTTGGTGACACCAGCCAGGCGCTACGGGCCGAGATGCCGGCCCCCTGCAGTTCCGCCTGCCCGGCATGCAGCGCCGGGCGCACCACCGAGGCGATCTCCGGGTCCGTCAGCGCCACTTGCCCGTAGCTCTCCACGAAGACCAGCAGCACATCCTTGCCGCGCAGCCCGGCCAGCAGCCGGTCGGCGGGTGCGGCCGCGTACGGATCTGTGGCGACGGCAGCGGTGAACTGTTGGCGGTCGGAGGCGTCCCCGGCGGCCTGGGTGAGCGCGGTCCACGCCGCCTGGCTGGTGTTCCCGGCCGCCACCGGCAGGCCCGGCGCGATCCGCGCCTGGGCCAGCGTGCATACCAGCGCGGCGACCGACAGCACGGCCAGCCCGATCAGCGACCGCCTGCGGTGCCGCGCCAGCGCGCCGGACACCCGGATCAGCGCCGCCGGCACCCCGATCAGCAGCGCGACGATGGCGACGGCGGCACCGATCACGGCGAGCACCGCCACGACCCGGCCCGCCGAATCGGCCAACACCCCGACCGCTGGCCCCAGGTAGTACCAGTCGCCGACGACGTCGAAGGTTCGATCGAAGAACGTCAGGAAGCCGATATCCAGCCCCTTGAGGACGACCAGAAGGGCCAGCAGGACGCCTGCCACCGCGGCGCCGATCCGGGCAGCCCGGCGCGGCAGCACCACGGACAGCGCGACGATGACCAGCGCCTCCACCGGGATGCCCAGCAGTCCGACCGGGCCGGTCCGGCCGATCGTGATCGGCACCGCCAGCGCCAGCCACACCAGCACCCCGGCGAGCACGGTCAGGCTGGCCCCCGATGAGAAACCCGTCCCGCCGCGCGCACGCCGGCCGACCGGGTCGGCCCCCACGCGCCGCACAGGCTCCTTGATCACGCCACGCTCCTGAACCACCGCCCCCGCGTCTACGTAGAACGGGATATGAGGGTGAACGCCGTTCGACCGGCTCCGGTTCACCGGCCGGCCTCGGGCACGCTCGCTGGAAAGGAGCGGTTGATTGTCCCCTGATGCGCGCGCCTTCTGGATCTCCGAGCCCGGCCGCGGCGAGATCCGTTCCGCCGCACTGCCCGAGCCGACGGAAGGGGACGTGCTGGTGCGCACCCTGCACACCGGCATCAGCCGGGGCACCGAGTCGCTGGTATTCCGCGGCGCCGTCCCGGCCGAGCAGCGCACCGCGATGCGCGCACCCTTCCAGGACGGCGACTTCCCCGGCCCGGTCAAGTACGGGTATTTGAACGTCGGGCGGGTAGAGCGAGGCCCGGGCTGGCTGCTGGGAAGCACCGTCTTTTGCCTGTACCCACACCAGAGCGCCTATGTCGTACCGGTGGCGGCGGTGGTGAAGGTCCCGGACGGCGTCCCGGCGCGGCGCGCGGTGCTGGCCGGGACGGTGGAGACGGTCGTCAACGCCCTGTGGGATGCCGGCCCCCTGATCGGAGACCGGATCGCCGTGATCGGCGCGGGCATGGTGGGTTGCTGCGCGGCCCGGCTGCTCGGACAGATCCCCGGCGTCCGGGCCACCCTGGTCGATGTGGACCCGTCCCGGGCGGCGATGGCCGCGGAGTTGGGCGTGTCGTTCGCGTCGCCGGGCGACGCGCCCACCGGCTGTGATCTGGTGCTGCACACCAGCGCCAGCGCTGCCGGGCTGCAGCGCGCACTCGAGCTGCTGGCACCGGAGGGCCGGGTGGTCGAGTTGAGCTGGTACGGGGACACGGCGGTGACGGTGTCCCTGGGTGGTGCCTTCCATTCATCCCGGCTGAGCATCGTGGCGAGCCAGGTGGGCACCGTCTCGCCGGCGCAGCACGGCCGCCGGACGTCCGCACAGCGGCTGGCGCTGGCCCTGGACCTGTTGCGGGACCCGGCGTTCGACGTCCTGCTCACCGGGTCGTCGCCGTTCGACGAACTGCCGGACGTGATGCCCCGCATCGCCGCGGGCCGCCTATCCGCGGTGTGCCACACCATCGACTACCCGGACGCGAGGTGAGGGCGATATACACCGTCACCGTCTCCGACCACATGATGATCGCGCACAGCCTGCGCGGCGAGGTGTTCGGACCGTCGCAGCGGCTGCACGGGGCCACCTATGTGGTACAGGCCGCGTTCTCCGCCCCGGCCCTGGACGCGGACGGCATCGTGGTCGACATCGGCCGCGCCGCCACGGAACTGCGTGTCGTGCTGGACGATTTCGACCGGCGCAACCTGGACGACGAGCCGGCGTTCGGCGGCCGGAACACCACCACCGAGGTCCTGGCCAAGGAGATCGCCGACCGGCTGGCCGCCCGGGTCGCGGCGGGGGCGTTGGGTGGCGGCCCGTTGGCCGAGATTGCGGTAACGCTGCAGGAGTCGCCGGTCGCGTCGGCGAGCTACCGGCGGTCCCCGTGAGCGCCGAGCGGGCGGCCGTGACCGCGATCGTCCCGGCGGGGATCGACGACCCGCGGCGGCCGAGCGGCGGGAACCGGTACGACCGCGCCGTTCTCGACGCGCTGCGAGCCGCTGGGTGGCGGGTGCGGGAGGCTCTCGCCGCGGGCATCTGGCCACGCCCCGACCAGGGCGCCCGCCAGAAGTTGGCCAGGTTGCTGGCCGCCGGACCACCGGGCGAGCCGGTGCTGGTGGACGGGTTGATCGCCTCCGCGGCCGCGGATCTGGTGACGGAGGCGGCGCGTCGGCGCCGGATCGTGGTGCTGGTGCACCTGCCGCTGGGTCCCTCCCATCCGGAACTGGCCGCGGCCGAGGCACGGATGCTGCGTGCCGTCGCATCGGTGGTCGCCACCAGCGACTGGACCCGGGATTGGCTCATCTCACACGCAGGGGTGCCGGCCGGCAGCGTCCGGGTCGCCACCCCGGGCGTGGATCCGGTGACTCGGGCGCGGCGCAGCACGACCGGCGGGCGCCTGTTGTGCGTCGCGGCGGTCACCCGGGCCAAGGGTTACGACGTCTTGCTGGCAGCGCTCGCCGAACTGGCCGACTACCACCCGGCTGCGCCGGAGGACGGGTCAGGGGACGCGTTCGCGCCGGCAGTCGAGCCCGGTTGGCGGTGCTGGTGTGTCGGCTCGCTGGAGGTGGAACCGGCCTTCGCTCGTCAGATGCTGGCCGGCGCAACCGAACTGGGCGGGCAGGTGCGGTTCACCGGGCCGCTGACCGGCGAGGCGCTCGCGGCGCGGTACGCCGCCGCCGATCTGCTCGTACTGCCGTCCCGGTCGGAGACCTGGGGGCTGGTGATCACCGAGGCCCTGGCCCGCGGGATCCCGGTGATTGCCGGCGATGTCGGAGGGGTTCCGCAGGCCCTCGGGTGGGCGGGCGGCGATCGACGGCACGGTCGGGCGGGCGACGGCCGACGGCCGGGGCTGCTGGTGCCGGCCGGGGATCCGCCCGCGCTGGCCGGCGCGCTACGCCGATGGCTGGACGATCCGGCGCTGCGCCGCGAGCTGCGGGCCGCGGCCGAACTGCGGCGCACCGGTCTGCCCGGCTGGGACACCACGGCGGCGGGCCTGGCCCTGGCGTTATATGGCCAGTGCCCGCCCGCCGATGCATGCTCGGTGTCCGCCCGGCCGCGGCGGAACGTGGCCGGTGTCGGTGCGGGTCCCACGGCCGGAACGGAGGGTCGGCCATCGCTGTCACGGTAGGTGCCGCCACACCCTCGGCTTGGGGGCTGCCCGGGCGACTGACCCGGGGATGGCTACAGGCCGCCCTCGGGGTGGCGGTCGTCGTCGCGCTACTGGTGCGGTTCGGCGGCGGACCGTTGCTGGCCGCGTTGCGCAGCCTGCACCCGTGGGTGCTGATGACCGGACTGGCCGTGACGGCGGGCGGGACACTGTGCGCCGCCTACCGGTGGCGGCAGATCGCCACGGCGCTGGCCGTTCCGGTGGGGTGGCGTAGGGCGGTGGGCGCCTACTACGGGTCGCAACTGCTGAACTCGACGCTGCCCGGCGGAGTGCTCGGCGACTTGCATCGCGGCCTGCGGCATGGGCAGGACGGCCACCCACTCGGCCGGTCGCTGCGCTCGGTCGCGTGGGAACGCGCGCTGGGGCAAGCAATCTCGGTGCTGGTAACGGCGACGGTGCTGCTGGCCGTACCGTCCCCGCTGCAGCCACGGCCGGTCGTCACCGCGCTAGTCGCGCTCGCGGCGGCGGCATTGGCCTGCCTGGCCGCGGGTGTCCGCGCGCGCCGCCTGGACGCGGGTGTCCGCGCGCGTCGGCGGCGCCGGCATCCGCGGCCGCGCCGCCGCATGATCACTACCGTCCGGCAGGACTGGCAAGCCATCGCGCACCCGCCCGGCGCGCTGCTCCGGTCCGCCCTGGCCTCGGTGGCCACGCTGGCCTGCACCGTCGCGTTGTTCGTGCTCAGCGCCGTCGCCATCGACCCAGGCCTGCTCACCGGCAGGCTGCTGCCGGTGGCGCTGGTGGTGCTGCTGGTCGGAGCGCTGCCGATTAACGTAGCCGGCTGGGGACCGCGAGAGGGCGCCGCCGCCTGGGCCTTCGCCGCGGCCGGGTGGGACGCGGAGCAGGGTCTGAGCGTGTCGGTGGTGTTCGGCGTGCTCGCCCTGGTCGGCACGCTGCCGGGTGTGGTGGTGCTGGTGACCCGCCGACGAAGGGCATCCCATGGTTGACTCCGACTCGGCGGCAGGCGATCTCGCCTCCACCGACGGTCCAGGCTGTGGCGCCGAGCACCCCCGCGCCGATGGGTCGGGGCAGTGCGGGCTGCCCTACACGGTGCTGTCCTGCAGCATGTCCATGGACGGCTACATCAGCAGTGCCACCGGTGGGCGGCTGATCCTGTCCAATGCCGCGGACCTGGATCGGGTGGACGGGGTACGCGCGCGCTGCGACGCGATCCTGGTGGGGGCAACCACCATTCGCCGGGACGACCCGCGCCTGTTGGTGCGCGACCCGCGCCGAGCCGCCCGGCGGGTGGCGCACGGGCTACCGGCGACGCCGGTGAAGGTGACGGTGACGGCGGGTGCCGACCTCGATCCGGCTGCGCTGTTCTTCGCCACCGGGCTGGAGAAGCTGGTGTATTGCGAGTCCGGGGCGGCGGGCCGGGCACACGGGCTGCTCGGGCCGGCGGCCACCGTGCTGGATGCCGGAAGTCCGGTCCGGCTGCGCGGCGTGCTGGCCGACCTGCGCCGCCGCGGCATCCGGCGGCTGCTGGTGGAGGGTGGCGGGACGGTGCACACCCAATTCCTGGTGCAGGGCCTGGCCGACGAGTTGCACCTGGTGCTGGCACCGCTGTTCGTCGGCGACTCCCGGGCGCGGCGATTCGTCGACGACGGACGCTTCCCCTGGCACTCAGCGGAACGGGGCCGGCTCGTGGATGTGCGCCAGATCGGCGACGTGGTGCTGCTGCGTTATGCGCTGTCCGACCGGTTCCGCGCCGATCTCTTCGCTGCCGGAGCCGACACCGACACCGACACGGATACCGCCGACACCGACGACGAGCTCGATGTCGATGTCGATACCGCCGCCGGTGTGCGGTGAGCCATCCGGCCGGGCCTGCCGCCGCCCGGGTCGACCGCGGCTGGCTGGCGCTGCGGGGTCCGGCGGATGCGGCCGCCCGCTCCCCCGCCGCCGTTCCCCTCGCCGCGCAGCTGACCCGACACCTGCGGCAGCGCCTCGATCGATCGGGCCGGCCCGCGTCGCTGGTGGACGTGGGTGCCGGAACCGGCGCCGGGGCGGCCTGGTTGCGCGGACTGTTGCCGCTCCGGCAGGACTGGCGCCTGCTGGACAGCGACGCAGAGCTGCTGGCAGCCGCTGGCCCGGTCCGGGAGGGCTGGGCCCGGCCCATTGTCGCCGACGTCACCGCCCTGGGCACGCTGCTGGCCGCGGAGCCCGCGGACGTTGTCACCTGCCAGGCATTGCTGGACCTGTTCACCGCCGGGCAGGTCGACGCGATGCTCGAACCGGCCATCGCCGCTCGGTCGGCGGTGCTGCTGGGCCTGACCGTGACGGGCGAGGTGCAGATCTCGCCACCCGACCCGGACGATGCGGCGGTGAGCGCGCACTTCAACGCGCACCAGCGTCGCTCCGGTCGGCTGGGCCCCGACGCGGCGGCACGGGCGGCCACGGTGCTGCGCGGACACGGCTACGTCGTCACCGGGGTGCCCACCCCCTGGCGGCTCGACGGCTGTGCCCTGGCCACCCGGTGGTTGGACGGCCGCGCCGCCGCGGCCGCCGAGCAGTCACCCCGCGACGGCGCACTCGTCCGGTTGTGGTTGCACCGCCGTCTGAATGCCGTTCGGTCTGGCGACTTTGCTGCCACTGTAGGGCATCTCGACGTGCTCGGCGTGCCACCACCCGGCTAGGCGCCGCCGGCAGCGCACATCACCGCCGTCCCGCCACCAGGGCGATCTTGCGGATCCGGCCGGTCGCCATCCACCCGCTCCACATCCGGTGTGCCGCCAGCAACCCGTCGATGGTCGATTCGCCAATGGCCGCGGCGATGTCTCGTCGCGACCTCGTGAAGGCGTCGATCAGGGCGTCGACGACCTGCCGGTGCGAGGCGGTCTGGTCCTGTTGCCAGGTCACCCGAAACCCGCACTGCCGCAACATCGAGGTGAACTCGTCGAGCGGAACCGGCCACACCGTATCGGATTCGGGCATCGCCGCGCGCTCCCGATCATCGAGCGGCTGCCCCTCCTCCAGCGTGCACGCGAATCGGCCCGCTTCGACCAGCACGCCGGCGATGTCGCTGATCAGCGCGGCCTTGTCGCGGAATGCCAGCATGGTCTCCAACAGCAGCACCACATCGCGCCGGCCGCGCGGCAATGGCGGTACCCGCGCGATGCGGAACCGGCAGGACAGCCCCGCTGCCCGCCCCCGCGCCACGGCGATCGCCGGCCGGCTGGCGTCCGCTCCCAGGTAGCTGCAGCCGAGTTCGCGGGTGATGAACCGACCGGGTCCGGCCACCCCGCAGCACAGGTCCAGCACCGCGCTGCCCGGCCCGACACCGGCGCGCCGAGCCAGTTCGAGGATCTCGCCGGCCCGCATGAAGCTTTCCTGGTCGATGAACTGCCCCGGCGGAAACGCGCGAACCCGAGCCGCGCGCAGTGCCCGGTCCAGCAGCGCCCGCCGGTTGCCCGTCATGGCACCTGGTTCCGTCGGCGCCACAGCCACCACACGTCCCGGCCGAACGACTCGCCGATCAGCGCCGACCCGGCAACTAGCCCCGCGGCAAGGACGCGGTGCGGCGGCGCCCAGCGCCAGCCGTCGGTCAGCGCCGCCGCCAACGCGATTCCCTCGGTGGCGGTGGCGACCTTGCGCCAGTAACGCGGCGGCAGCGAACGACGCAACCACGGCAGTGCCCATCCGGCGGCGCCGAATATGTATCGCGCCAGCCCGGCGCCCAGCACCCACGGGCCGAACGAGCGGGCCGCCTGAACGCTCACGGTCAGGATCAGGAAGGCATCCACCTCACCGTCGAAGCGGGCCCCGAACGGCGTTGCCGAGTCGGTGCGGCGGGCCACGGCGCCGTCCAGCGCATCCAGCGCGAGCGCGACCGCGGTCAACGAGAACATCGGTCCTGCCGGGGGTTTCCGATTCGGGGCGTCGGCCACCAGCCCGGCGACCGCGCAGCTGAGCAGGGCCCGGGTCAGCGTCACCAGGTCCGCCGGCCCCGGTCCGGTCGCCCCGCTGCGGCGCAGCCCGCGGAAGACGGCGACGCCGACGGACAGGCCGGTGGTGCCCACCACCAGCCAGCCGCCAGGCAGCCGGCGACCGCGTGAGCTCATACCGTCCATACGATCACCGGACGCCGACGGTTCATCCGCCGCGCTACCTCAACGCCACCGAGAAGTACGGGTGTGTCCCGCGGCCGAACAGGTCGGTGATCGTCTGATAGCCCACCCGCGCCCCGTCCAGCAGCAGGTCCCGGCGCATGGTCAGCCGCTCCACGTGGTGCGATCCGGGCGGGGCCGCCACCCGCAGCACCGCGCCGGCACCCATGGCCACGTCACCGTCGAAGCGCGCCCTCGCCCGGTCGGCGTCCCACCGCCGCCGGGACCATACATATGCCTCACCCAGACCAGCCTGCCACCTGTTCAGGATCGGGCGCAGCAGGGCACGCGAGCGCGGCGCGGCGGGCCAGTGCCCCTGCGGGAAGGTGTTCAGCAGCAACACATGGCTGCAGCCATCGTCCAGGGCCGCATACACCGGATCCGGGCACAGCACTCCCCCGTCCAGGTACCGCACGCCGTTCAGCACCGGCGGCGGCCCGGCCAGCACCGGCAACCAGGACGCCGCCTTCAGGTAGCTGACCCCGAGCGGACCCATCGCACGCATGTCGTGGGTCTCCGATCGCGCCCGGTCGACATTGGTTAGCACCGCGTTGATCGGCCGGTCCAGCCCGGCAATCCTGGACCAGCCGATCGGCACCGCGCTCCCGATGACCTGGTCGAAGGCGTAGGCCATGTCGAGCAGCGGCCGGCTGAGGTTCCACCGCTGCCGGCGTAGGAACCCGGCAGTCAGGTGGTCGTAGTACACGCTCAGCGCGTCCCAATCCGAGCCGCCGTGCAGGTAGGCGAGGTTCAGCGATCCGGAGGAGGTGCCGTAGCAGGCGTCAAAGGCGTCGATCAGGCCGAGATCGCGCAACGCGAGCAACATGCCGCCGGACACGATGCCGCGCATGCCTCCGCCCTCCACGGCCAACCCCAACCGATAGCCGCCGGCGCGCCGCTCGGCGACGCCCGCGCGCATCAGATCGGTGACAGTCGGACCGTCGGAGCGCATCGATAGCGGTGACGAGGCAGCCGGAATCGACCCCGCCCGGCCCGCGACGGCTGGTCCGGAGTGCGCGTCATCGACGGCGATGCTGGCCGATGCCCGCGAGCGGCGTCGCGTCGCACCGAGCCGCGCAGGCATCCATCCAGGCATGACCACGTGCTCCCTTACCCGACTGCACCGGACAGGATAGCCACCGGCCCGTCCGGTCCCGCTGCAACCCGGATACCGCATGCCAGGCACCACCTGCCGCCCGGCGCCGCCGGGTGCATACTGCGGCGGTGCCCGTCGGACCGCAGACGTGAGGATGCCGCTCCGCCCGAACGGCCCCACCATCCCGATCGGCCGGGATCGTGAGGCCGCCGAACTGACCTCCGCGCTGACCGACCCGCGCTGGCCGGTCGTGGTGCTGCACGGTCTGCCGGGCATGGGCGCGGTCGACCTGGCCGCGGCGGTCTGGCATGGGATGACCGACCGGGCTCGACCCGGGGTGCGAGTGGTGGATGCCGACCAGACGGAATCCGCCCTGCTGGACCTGCTGCGCCGGCCCGCCGACGAGACCGGCCCCGGGCTGGTGGTTCTCGACCGGGCGGACGATGCGACCGGCCACCTCGGCGAGATGGCGGCGGGCCTCCCGGCGGGCACCCGACTGGTGGCCTGCGCGATCCGGCGCCCGACCGATCCTCGGGTGCATCCGCTCGCCGTGGGACCGTTGCCGCTGCCGGATCCGGGTGATCGGATCGACGACAGTCCGGCCATCCGGCTGTTCCTGCAACACGCCGACCTCGGACCCGCGGAGGCGGTGGACGACGACGCGCCTGCGGTGGCCGAGCTCTGCCGGATCGCGGCCGGCTGGCCACTGCTGATCGAGACCATCGCGTCCTGGACGGGGACCCTGCCGCCGGAGGCATTGGTCGATCGCCTCGGCTCGCGCCCGGAACTGCTGTTCCAGCCGGCCTGGGATTCCCGCCGGCGGACCGGTTACCTGCCCAGCGTGCGGGCGGCGTTGGAGTACACCTGGCGACACCTGCCGGCGCCCGAGCGGGCGGCGATGCGGGCCGCCTGCCTGTTCCGTGGCGCGGCCACCGCCGCCGACCTGGGCGCGGTCGCCGGATTGACGATCGGCGACGCGACCCGGGCGGTCCATGGCCTGGCCACCTGCGGGCTGCTGACCACCGCCGGGTCCGACCGGTTCCGGGCCACCGCCACGGCCGGCGAGTTCGCCCGGCACAAGTTCGACCGCGCCCTGCCTGCGCGTACGGCCCGGCGACGTTATGTGGATGTGGTGTGCGCCAAGGCTTCCCGAGCGGTAGAGCTGTTCGACGGCGGTGACGAGGCGGCGGCCACCCTGGCCGCTCGGGATGACATCGCCGACTACCTGCCCGCGATGACCCTGCTGCGCGAGGCGGGCCAGACCAGCAGGGCGCTGCGGTTGGCCGGGGATGCGGCACCCGGGCTGAGCCAGGCCGGCAGGTTCGTCGATGCCGCCCGCTGCATCGACGAGCTGCTGCGCGCCGACGGGCTGTCCGACTCGGCAGAGCTGGGCGATGCGCTGATCGGCTATGCCGACCTGATGCTGTCCGGCGTGGTCGGGGTGGACGTGCGGGAGCTGGCGTACCAGCGGCTCGACGCCGGGGTGGCGATGGTGCGACGGTGCGGGACGCCGCGCGCGCAGCTGCGCGCGCTGGCCGCGGCCTGCAATGCCTGGCCGGTGACGCAGGATCCGGCCTTCGGCGCGCGCTGCGTCCACGAGGGTCTGGCGCTGGCGCGGCGGGTGGGCAGCGCCCGATGGTTGGCCCGGTTCGAGGCCTGGTCCGGCATGCTCGCGCACCAGCAGGGTGAGCCGGACCGGGCGGCGGCGTGGGGTGCCCGGGCGCTGGCCCGCGCGCGCCGCTGCGGTGACCGGCGCGGCCGCCTGCTGGCCGGCATCCTGTTGCAGACGTTGCCGGAGACGGCGTCCGAGATCCCCGGCGGCCTGCCCACCCCGGAGGACCTGCTGGGACTGGCCGCCGAGCTGGTCGAGCCGCGTCTGCAGTCGGTGGTGCTCGCCATCCTCGCGGACCGGGCGGTGCGCGCGGGCCGGTGGGACGACGCCGCCTACTGGTGCGCCCAGGCTCTCGAGCTGGTCGGCAGCCTGGACACCTGGTACGGGGCGGGGTTCGCGGTGATGTTCCTGACGGCGGTCGCGGCCGGTCGCGGCGAACTCGCCGAGGCGGCCAGGCTGCACGGCATGGTGATGGACCGGCTCGCGGTGCTGACGGCGAACATGCCCCCGCATGCCGCCGCCGAATATCGGGATCTGGTGAGCGGCCTGCGCTCCGCCGGAGACGCCGAGGAGTTCGACCGGCTGGCCAGGTCCGGCGCCGTCCTGCCGTGGCGTGACGCCGCCGCGGCGGCGCTGCAGTACACCTACCGGGTGGGTGCCGCCGCGCCACCTGCCGGGCCGCAGCGGCCGGCGGCGACGAGTCTCACGCCGCGGGAGGCGCAGGTGCTCAGCTTGATCGCCGAGGGGCAGGACACCCGGTCCATCGCGGACCGGTTGCGGATCTCGGTACGGTCCGCCTCACACCACACCGGCAGCGTGCTGCGCAAGCTCGGGGTGAGCAACCGCACTCAGGCCGCGATCTGGGCGACCCAACACCCGGACGGGCTGGCCACTGTGGTCACGCACCAGCACCCTGATGCGCTGTCCACGGTCGTCACGCATGACGCCCCCGACGGCGACGGCGGCTCCCGGCGAGCAGGAACAGGCCTCCCAGCAGCACCAGGCCGATCGCGCTCAGCAGGTCGCTGATCGCCGGGACACCGGTGTAGCTCAGTCCCGGCCGGTCGCCGCCGGGTCCGACGGCCCCCGCGGAGGCACTCGTCGCGGCGCCGGACACCCCGTGATCGGCGGTCGACGCGCCGGCCCGACCGGACCCGGACGAGGCACCGGTCGCCGATCCGCCGCCGCCGGTCGATCCGGTGGTCGTCACCGGGCTCGTCGTGGAGTCGGGCGCGGCGGTCTGCGACGCCGTGCCGCCGGTGGTGGCACCAGGGCTGGAACCCGTTGCGTTCCCGGAGGACGTCGTGGTAGTCGCCCCACCAGTGGTGGTCGTTCCGCCGCCGGTGGTCGTGGGTGGCGCGGCCGCCGCGACCACCAGGGTGAGGGTGGCCTGCGCCGGGTCGCCCACGGCCACCGTGAAGGTGAAGCGTCCGGCGACGGTCGGGGTTCCGGACAGCAATCCGCTGGGGCTCAGGGTCAGGCCGGGCGGCAGGCTGCTTCCGGCCGGCAAATACCACGGCCGTGCGCCTTCCGGGCCTCCCGAAGCGCGCAGCTGCGCCGAGTAAGGCGCTCCGGCGGTCGCGCCGGGCAGCGCAGCGGTCGTGACGGCCAGCGGCTGGTACACGGCCAGGCGTGCCACGTCGCTGGTGACGCTGCCGGATCCGTTGCTGAACACCGCCCGGTAGCTGCCGCCCTGCATGCCGGCCGTCACGAAGTGCAGGACCAGCGTCGCCGCGGTGGCGCCCGGGATATCGGCCCAGCTGCCGTCGGTCTCGGTCTGCCACTGCACGGTGGGCGCCGGCACGCCGGCGGCAACAGCGGTGAACGTCGCGTCGGAGCCGACCTCGGCCTGCTGGCTCGACGGCTGTGTGGTGACGGTGGGGCCGATCGGGTCCGGCCCGGTGACGGACAGGGTGGCCGGCAGGCTGATCGCAGCCGCGCCGCCGGAGGTGAACACCGCGCGGTAGCGGGTGCCGTCGTCGGCGGCGGTCAGGCTGGCGGTGACGAACGTGCTGGAGGTGGCGCCGGGCACGTCCGACCAGGTGGTGCCATCGGTGCTGCGTTGCCACTGCACCGTCGGTGCCGGGGATCCGCCGGCGAGGCTGGTGAATGTCGCCGTGCTGCCCGCGGCCACCCGTTGGTCCTGGGGCGAGAGCATCAGCACCGGTGGCCGGTCCCCGCCCGTGGTGAAGGTGGCCGTGGTGGTGATCGCGGTGCCCGCGGGATTGCTGAACACGGCGCGGTAGGCGGTGCCGGAGGCATCGTGCGGGACGAGGCTGCCGGTGGTGGCGCCGGTGATGCTGGTCCAGGTGCCGCCGACCCGGTGTTGCCACTGCACCGACGGCGCCGGAACGCCGGAGGCTGCGGCGGTGAAGGCGCCGGGTGCTCCGGTCACGTCCACCGGGTTCAGCACGACCCTGGGCGGGGTGGCGACCTCGAGCGTGGCCGCGTCGGTGGTGGCGGTCTGCCGGCTGCCGTCCTGGGCGGTGAACACCGCCCGATAGCTGGTGCCGTCGGCGTTCCAGGCACCGGTCAGATCGGGGTCGTCGGTGCCAACCCGGGGGACGCTGAGCCTGGTCGAGATGGCACCGTCGATGGGCGTCCAGGTGGCGGTGCCGGCCAGCTGGAACTGCCACTGGACCGTCGGGACCGGAGTGCCGGTCGCGTCGGCGGAGAACGTCGCGTCGGTGCCGATGGGAGCGGTCTGGTACTGCGGTGCGGCGGTCACCCGCAGCGATGGCCCGGCCGATGGCTGGCCCACCGTCAGCGTCGCCGGTGCCGATGCGACGGTGCCGGATGCGTTGTGGAACACGGCCTCGTACTCGGCGCCCGACAGGGCCGCCGTCACCGCGGGAATGTCCAGCGTGGTCGTGGATCCCGGTGACCCGGGCACCGGGCGCCAGGAGTGCCCGCCGTCGGTGGAGACCTGCCAGTTCGCCTGCGGCGCGGGCTCACCGGACGCCGCGGCCGAGAAGCTGGCGGTGGCGCCGACTCCGACGGTCTCGTCGGCCGGCTGCCGGGTGACCGTCGGTGCGGCGGCCAGGTGCAGGGTGGCCGCGGTGGTGATGGCGGCCGGCTCATCGGTGCCGCCGGTCGAGAACAGCTCGGCCCGATAGCGCCTGCCGTCCATGTCGGCGGTGGCGCCGGAGAGCGTCAGCGTGTTGCCCCCGGGGCCGGCGCCGGTGGCCTGCGAGCCGGTCACGGTGCTCCAGGTGACGCCGCCGTCGGTGGATTGCTGCCACTGCAGCGACTCCGGCGGCGGCGAGGAGGCCACCGTGAAGGTGGCGCTGCCGCCCAGCACCGCGACCTGGTCGGTCGGCGAGGTGGTGATGGTCAGATTCGCCGGCGGGCCGGCCGGGATGCCCACGGTGAGCGTCGCGGCCGGGGTGATCACCGTGCCCAAGTCATTGCCGAAGACCGCACGATACTGGTTGCCGTCCATGCCGGTGGCCACCGAGGGCAGGGTGAGCACCGTGCCGCTGGCGTCACTGATGTCGGACCAACTCGTGCCGCCGTCGGTGGAGACCTGCCACTGTTCGGTCGGGTTCGGCGTGCCCAGCGCGGTGGCGGCGAAGGCCGCGGTCTGGCCCTGCGGCACCGTCTGGTCGTGCGGGGCGGAGGTCAGGATCACCGGGAGCGGCAGCTGTGGCGTGCCGTCGGCAGCCAGCTGCAGCGGGATGGTCTCGTCACCGATAACGGTGTTGCCGGAGCGGGCTTCGATCATCAGGCGGTGCGATCCGGTGGATCCGCTGGGGATCGCCACGCTCTCGGTGAACGCGTGCTGGGTGGTGTCGTAGCTGGCGCAGCCGGTTCCCGGGGCGGCCGCGCCGTCCAGGCCGACGGTCACCCAGCAGTCCGCGGCGAGCGCGGCGGCGGCGCTGTCGCCGAGCCGGCCGCGCGCGTCGCTCAGGGACACCGTCACCGGAATTTTCGAGTCGTCACCGGCCAGGGGGTTCACCGCGCCCGAGACCGCGTATCCCACCGTGTATGTCGCCGACGTGCTGGTGGTGTTGCCCGCCTTGTCGACGGCGCGGCAGGTGACGGTCGCGGCGCCGGCGCTGCCCGTGCCGGCCGGGTCGCAGGACACCGTGGCCAGCCCCGACCCGGTATCGTCCGGGTGCGGCATGACGGCGGGCGGGGCCGAACCGACCAGCACCCTGCTCGGCTGCACCGAGACGGTCAGATCCGGTGATGTGGAATCGATCCCGCGGACGGGCAGGGTGAAGGACGCGCTGTTGCCGGCCTTGTCGGTGGCGGTGCAGGTGGGGCTCGCCGAGCCGTCCGCCACCAGGTTGATCGAGTACTGCCCATTGCCACCGGTCATGCCGGGACAACTGGTCATGGCCAGACCGCTGGGCTGGCAGGTGTAGGAGGCAGGCACCGAACGACCGACAGTGATCGGGATGACGGTGCCCCCGGAACCGCCGCCGCCGCCGCTGCCACTGCCGTCGTTGTCGATCACGATCGGGCAGGTCCCGTCCACGATGTCGATCTTTTCGGTGACCGGGCCCTTGCGGTACCACCCGTTGCTGCCGACCAGCGCGGTGGCGCCCGGCTCGACGGATTCAGTGGCGGTGGGCGGCGTGTTGTCGATCTTGACGGTGTCGGTGACGATGGCACTGTTGTTGCCCATGTTGTCGTTGGCGGCACACGAAACCCGGTACACGCCATCGGCTGTCAGGTCGAACGTGCGGCCGGTCACTTGATCGCTGCAGGCGAGCGTGCGAACCCCACTGCTGCCCGCGCCGCGGGCTGCCGGGTCGGCGGCGACCACGGTGCCGTGCACGGCCGAGGTGTACCACCCGTTTGCCCCGGTCGGCGTCGCCGGGGTGTTGGCCAGCGTGACGGTGGGGGCGGTGCTGTCGCCGAGCACCGTGATGGACAGCGTGCGCGTGGTCGATTCACCGTGCGAGTTGGTCGCCGTCACCGTCACCGCCTGCACGCCCGCGGTGTAGAAGGTGTGCCCGGCGAACGATCCGTGCAGCACGGTGGGCGGATCCTGGTTGCCCACCTGGACGCACAGCCCGGTCACACCGGTCTCGGCCAACGGGTCGCTGTAGTAGCTCGGCGGGCACTGCCAGGGGAACGACCACGTGTAGGTCAGCGGCAGGCCACGCGGGTCGGTTCCGGTGGCGACGAAGCTGATCGGCGCTCCGGCGTCGACGGTGTCCTTGCCGGATGTCGGTCCGTAGCTGATGGAGTCGACGTTCGGGGTCACCTCGGTCTTGACGAACGAGATGGTGGCCTGCGTGCCGGTGGACAACGTCACCGGCAGCGCGCTGGTCACGCAGGACGCGGTGCCGGTGAGCAGCGGACAGACGGCGCCGGCGGCACTGTTCGCCTGCGGATCGCCGACCGGGCTGGTCAGGAACTTCGTGGTGCCGTCGGTGTCGGTGAACGGCATGGCCCAGCCCGTCATGCCCGACCAGGACAGGTACGGGAAGCGCAGCACCTGCGCCGTGCTCTGGACGGTGTCGGTACCCAACTGGTAGGCCGTCGCGACCGTCCAGTTGTCCACCGTGGGCCGGATCTGCAGGGCGGCACCGTCCTGCACGTCCAGCAGGGACGTCGTGCTCTGCACCGTCGACGTGGTCGAGCCCTTCGGCGTGACCGTGATGTGTTGATCGGCGTCGGCGGGAGCCACCGGGGCTCCGGTGGGAGGCACCTCGGGATCGGTCGCGGCGATGAACGTGCCAAACAGCGCGTTATAGCCGTCATTGGAACTCAGCTCTCCCGCGAGATCCAGTGGCGTACTGGTGTCCTCGGCCTTGATCAGGGCATCGTGCAGTTGCACGGGCAACTGACGATTCTGCACGACCGTGATGATCTCCATCGCGCTGCCGATCACCGCCAGGATCACGATCCCGACGACGGAAGACACCGCCACGGCGCTCTCGGCGGCCAACGCCGCGATCGCGAACGGAAAGATCGCCGACAGACCGCTCCAGCCCAGGTCGGCAGCCAACATGGCGCTGGCGGTGATGGCGGTCGGCAATGCGGCGGCCACTGCGAACATGCCGACGGCCATAGCGGTGCCGGTGGCCCGCTTGACGAAGTCCGCCTGCTGGGCGGCCGACGTGCCGTAGATCGCGGCTCGCGCGTCGTACGCCCCCCAGGTCTCGAAGTCCTTGATGGTGGGGGTGGGTGGCGAGGCGCCGACCAGGCATTGGATGGTGCACGCCAGATAGCACTGCGACGAGCTGGCGCCGCTATATCCCGGCGAGGTGCCGGCGGCGAACGGCCCGGGCGGCTGGTAGGCGCAGTAGCCGCCGGTACCGCCGATGTTCACCGGATCCTGGGTGAGGTAGGTCGACGCGGACAGCCCCGACCACTTGATGTACTCGTTGACCGCGTCTTGGGCCTGGGCAACCTTGATCGCCCGGACCTTGGTGGCGAACCAGTCGTAGGCCGCCTGCTCGTCGGCGCTGCGTTGGGTGGCCGGCAGGCTGATGATCTGGGTGAGGTCCAGCCATTCCTGCGCGCGCACCTCGTCGCGCGCCCAGGTCATCACCTGGGCGGCGTCGGTCGACGGTAGTTGGTGTTCGGCCAGCACCTGGCCGATGGCCGTCTGCTCCAGCCACGCAGCCGCTGGAATGTAGGTGTTGCCGCCCGCATCCGTGATCACCGGTGCCGGAGCGCCGGTCGCCGCGGACGACGCGCTGGCCGGGATGGTGAGCATGGCCGCGATCACCGCGAGCACGGCCAGCGCTCCGGGCCACCGATGGTGACCGCGGCGGGAGCGGCGTGACGGGGGTCGCCGCTCCCGCCGGGCCGGATCGGGGTCGGCGGGTCGCCCGCCGTCGAGTGCCTGGTGCGCCGCCCCGATCCGGCCGAACCCTGCCGCCATCGCAACCTCCTCCACCCGACTGCGTGCCACGCCGCAGGAGGGCCAGGGCGACGGTAACCAGCGACGGTGCCGCGGCACCACGGCAGAATGGCCCGGCCCAGCACCGGTAGAACCGGTGCATACTAGGGCAATTCCGGCTGCTAACCGCCGCGTGTTGGTGGCGCTGGGTAGCATCCCACTGATCACGCCGGCGGCGATCGTGCGACCGGCACCGACGCCTCGCGAGGAGATCGATGGGCAATCTGACCTTCACCACCCGGCTTCAGGCGCGTGGGCCGGCGGCCGCGGTGGTGCTCAGCGACGAGCAGGTCGCCGTGATCGGCGAGGGTCCGAAGCGGTTCCCGGTGGCCACGATCATCAACGGCTACGCCTGGCGGGGCAGCGTGGCACGGATGGGCGGCGAGTTCCTGCTGGGGTTGCGCCGGGAGATCCGGGACGCGGCCGGGGTGCGGGTGGGCGACGAGGTGACGGTGACGATCGCCCTGGACACTGCCCCGCGGGAGGTCGATGTCCCCGATCCGTTGGCGGCGGCGTTGGACGCCGACCCCTCGGTGCGGGCCGCGTTCGACGCGCTGGCCTACACGCATCGCAAGGAGTTCGCCCGGTGGGTCGCCGAGGCCAAGCGAGCACAGACGCGGGATCGGCGGGTGGCCCAGGCGGTGACGATGATCCGGGAGGGCAAGACTCGGTCCTGACGCCCACAAGCCCGTTGCGGTGTAGCGCACTTGACACACCGCGCGACATGACGATGCCGCTGTCCGTCAGGTTTCCGCCCGGGGTGCTGGACCGCCTGCGCCGTCGCGCCCAGTCCATCCCCGGCTCGACTCCCTCGGGCCTGGCCATCCGACTGATGGAGGAAGGACTCCGACAGGCCGAGCACCCGGAGATCGTGTTCAAGGATAGGCCGACCGGACGGTGTGCCGCGCTGGCTTTCGGGCCCGACGTGTGGGAGGTCACGAAGGCACTTCACGAATTCGACGAGCGCGGGCCGGCCGCTGTCGGCGGCACGGCGGAACTCCTCGGGCTCACTGAATCTGCGGTTCGGGTGGCGATTGCCTACTATGCCGACTACGCCGACGAAATTGACGCCGAGGTCGACGCGGCGAAGGCCGCATCCGAGGCCGCGGAACGGGCCTGGCTGAGCGAACAGCGGCTGCTGGCCTGAGTCCCGCTGAGACGGATGGACCGCCGTGGCTGAGCGCCTGCTGCTCGACGAGATGCACTCGCCGGCCGTGGCCCCGGGCACTGGTGGAGCGCGGACGCGACGTCGTCGCCGTGGCGGCAGATCCGGTGCTGCGCGGCATGACCGACCAGGAGATCTACTCTCCTGGGCCGGCGAGCAGCATCGACGCATCGTCACCGAGAACGTGAAGGATTTTCGCCCGCTGCTGCTGGCTGCACTGGAACAGGGCCGATCGGCGACACCGTTGCTGTTGACCGGTCGAACGTTCCCGCGCTCCCGACGGGCCCCAGGAGCGTTGATCAGCGCCTTGGACGCCTGGTTCCGCGAAGATCACGCCGGGACGCCCGGGCAGTGTCTCCGGCCGGCCGATTCGTAGCCGCGGAGGAACGTCACGCCGTCGTCCCCGTCTGCTGGTGCACTCTCCTCCGTCGTCGGGCCATCGATCGGGCATCCGGCACCCGGCACGGCTCGACTGGTTGAATACCCGCATGACGGCACGGGTCGCGGTGATCACCGGCGCAAGCAGCGGCATCGGCAGGGCATCATCGCTGGTGCTGGCCGAGCAGGGCTTCCAGGTGGTGCTCGCTGCCCGGCGCGCCGACCGGCTGGCCGGCCTGCGGGACGAGATAGCCGCCCGCGGCGGCCAGGCGGTCGCGGTGCCGTGCGACGTACGCAACGAGCGGTCGGTGGTGGACCTGTTCGCCGCGGCACGCGAGGCCTACGGCCGGGTGGACGTGCTGTTCAACAACGCCGGGGTCATCAGCACCGGACGCCCGACGGACCAGATGGATCTGGACGACTGGAACGACGTGGTCGCCACCAACCTCACGGGGGCGTTCCTGTGCGCTCGAGAGGCCTTCCGCACCATGAAGTCCCAACGACCGCAGGGCGGCCGGATCATCAACAACGGATCCGTGTCGGCGCATGTTCCCCGGCCGGACTCGGCGGCGTATACGGCTACCAAGCACGCGATCACCGGCCTGACCAGGTCGTTGTCGCTGGACGGGCGGCCCTATCACATCGCCTGCGGCCAGATCGATATCGGCAACGCTGTGGTGCGAACGCCCGCGCAGGAGCCGGTCGGATTCCTGACGTCTGTCGTCGAGCCGACGATGGATGTCGCCCAGGTGGCCGATGCGGTCGGCCACATGGCATCGCTGCCACTGGAGGCGAACATTCAGTTCATGACGATCATGGCCACCGCCATGCCGTACATCGGGCGCGGATGAGCCCGGCCCCGCGGCGTGGTCCGCGCCGGAATCGCCGGCCGACGCCCACGATCCGCCCCGCGCAGATCCTGGCGATGCTGGTGGTGCTGGCGGTCTTCGTGGTCGGCGTGGTGGTCGCCGGTGTGCTGGGCGCGCTGCTGGTCGCGGTCCTCGCCGTGGGCGCCGGGATCTTGCTGGCGCTGCGCTGGAACGCCTTGGACGAGCGCGTTCGGGTGTTCCGGGCGCTCGTGGTGCTGATCTGCGTCGCGGTGGCGATATCGCTGTTGTACCGCTGAGGGCGCCCAGCCCCGGTGCCAGCGCCCCCGCTTCGACGACGGCGCTGACGGCTGCCGGCGCCGGCATTCCGGTCCTCGGTGCCGGCCTCGACGCCCGGTCTCAGTCGGTCACGCGCTGCAGCACGGCGGCGGCGAAGGCGTCCGTGCCCTCGGACCCGCCGAGATCCGCCGTGGCGTGACCGTCCGCCAGCGCTTGCTGTAACGCGGCGAGCACCCGGCCCGCCGCCTGCTGCTCCCCCAGGTGTTCCAACATCATCGCGCCCGCCCAGATGGCGCCGGCCGGATTCGCCACGCTCCGCCCCGCCAACGGAGGCGCGCTGCCGTGGATTGGTTCGAACATCGCCGGTCCGGCGCCGGCACCCGCGGGCCCACCGATGTTTCCGGACGCCGCCAGCCCCAGGCTGCCTTGCAGCGCGGCACCCAGGTCGGTCAGGATGTCGCCGAACAGGTTGCTGGCCAGCACCACCCCGAACTGGCCCGGGTTCATCACCATTTCGTAGGCAGCGGCGTCGACCAGCATGGAGCGCCATGGCACGTCCGGGTAGCCGGCGGCGACGTCGGCCACCACGCCGTCCCAGAACACCATCGAGTGTCGCAGTGCGTTGGACTTGGTGATGCTGATCAGGTTCTGACCGCGGGATCGGGCCAGGTCGAAGGCGTAACGGGCCACCCGCTCGGTGCCGGATCGGGTGAACCGCGCGGTCTGCTCGGCGACATCGGCGGCTACCTGGCCGATGTCGCTGTACTCGCCCTCTGTGTTCTCCCGAACGAAAACCATGTCGACGTCCTCCGGCCGGCGGCGGCCGAGGGTGCCGGGCACCCCGTCGAGCCAGCGGATGGGCCGCAGGTTCACGTACAGCTCGAATTGCCGGCGAATAGCCAGCACCAGCCCCCATACCGGAATCGCGTCGGGCACCCGCGGGTCGCCGACGGCACCGAGGAAGATGGCGTCGTAGCGGCGCAGTGTGTCGAAGGCGTCGTCGGGCATCATGGCGCCCTCGCGCAGATAGCGCTCGGAGTTCCACGGCATCTCGTCCCAGCGCCAGTCGGAGGCCGCCGCCCCGAGCGCGGCCTGCAGCACCGGCACGGCCGCCCGCACAACCTCCGGCCCGATACCGTCACCCGGGATGACGGCAATGGCTCGACTCATCAACGCACTCCTTGCTCCAGAGCCGTTTCCACATGGTGGAATTGATCGGGTACCCGCGGCAAAGTGTCCGCCCAGCACGCGCATCCGCAAACAGGCTCGATCGTACCGACAGGGATTCCTGCGGCATCCCCGCGTCGACATTGACCCGGCGCGCGCCGGACTATCCGGAGGTGACCTGAACCGCCGACCCGGACGCGGTCTTGCGCACCCGCAGCCGGCTGGGGATGCGCTGCCGCATCTCATCGACATGTGAGACGACGCCGACCACCCGCCCGCCTGCACGCAACTCGTCGAGCGTCGACATCACCAGATCCAGCGTGTCGGAATCCAGCGACCCGAAACCCTCGTCGACGAAGATCGTGTCCAGCAGGCGACCGCCGGATTCCGCAGCGACCACGTCGGCCAGGCCCAGCGCCAGCGCCAGCGACGCCAGGAAGGACTCACCGCCGGAGAGCGTCTTGGCCGGTCGCACCAGGCCGGAGTACCCGTCCAGGATGTCCAGCCCAAGACCGCCGCTGCGACCGTGTGACTCGCGCTCGTCGGTGTGCACGAAGCTGTACCGCCCGCCGGACATCGCCTCCAGCCGTCGACCCGCCACGGCGGCCACCTGCTGCAGCTTCCCGGCGAGCACATAGCTGCGCAACGACAGCGCCCTGGCGTTCTGGCCGCGACCGGCGATGACGTCGGCCAACGCCGACATCCGCGACGCCCGCTCGGCCAGCGGTGCTCGCGCGGCCCAGGCGGACTCCAGCCGGCCGGCGGCGACCGCGACGCGCTCGCAGCGGCGCGCCGCCTCATGAGCCTCGGCGGTGGCGGCGTCGGCGCGGCTGTCCGCCTGGGCCGCGCGCGTACGCAATGTGTCCAGATCCAGCCGCTCCAGCGGGCCCTGCACATCGAGTTCCGGAGCGGCGAGCTGGGTCTCGACCACGAGCCTGCGCTGCTGAAAGCGCGCGACCTCCGCGGTCGCGGCGGGCAGGTCCAGCGCCGCCGCCAGCAGGGCCGCGGCCAGGGTTGGAAATCCCGCGTCGGCGACCACCTTGTCGCATCGCTGTCGGGCCATGCGTAGTGCGGTCCGGCAGCGTTCAAGCTCCTCGGCGGCGGCCGCCCATGCGTCCAGCCCTTCCGCGATGCCGATCAGATGGTCGCGCCGGGCTGGGACGGAGTCGAAGCCGGCCGCCGCGTCCGACAGGCGGTTCGCGCGTTCGGCAATCGCGCGCTGCAGCGTCGCTACCCCGGTGTGCAGGCTCCCTACCCGGCCAACCAGCGCGGCCCGGCCCTCGACGAGTTCGGTGATCCGGTCTGCCGACTTCCGGGCGCCTTCCTCCAGCATGGGCAGCCGGTCGGCCGCCTCGCGGGCGGCGTCCCGTTGGGCCAGCGCGGCGTCCAGCTGAGATTGGGCGCCGTCGGCATCGTGGCCGCGCGCGGCGGCCGTCGCCATGGCCAGCGCCGCCCGGGCATCCGCGGCGGCGATGTCCGCCGTCCGGCGGGCACCTTCCGCCTGCTGCTCGCGGATGCGGGCGGCCTCGATCGCTGCGGGGTCGACCTGCTCGTCGCCGACCACCGCGGGGTTGGGGTGCTCCGCGGATCCGCACACCGCACAGGGCCGACCGTCCAGCAATTGACCGGCCAGTTCGGCGGCCATGCCGGCAATGCGCCGCTCGACGAGCGCCTGCCGCTCGTCTCGCGCCCGCTGGTGCACGTCGACGGACTCGGCGCACCGCTGCTGAGCTGTGGATAGCGCGTCCGACAGACCAGACAGCGATGATGCCGCCCGGTGCACCTCGGTGGCGGTCGCGACGGCGTCCTCGCAGCCGGACAGCCGGCTGGCCGCCCGTCGCACGGCCGCGAGTTCGGCTTCGGCGGCGGCCTGCAGTGTCGGCGCCGCGGCCAGCGTGGACTCCAGCCGGCCGAGGTCGCGCTCGGCCTGCGCCAGCGCCTCGGCCAGCCGGCCCCGTTCGGCCTCGTCACGCTGCTGCTCGCCGGCCAGGCCTACCAGCGCCCGCAGCGACCCCGCCTGATCGCGCAGCAGGTCTGCCGCGGCGCGCAGCACGGTGGCATCCGAGTCGGGCACATGCGGCGCCCCTTCCTCGGTGAGGCTAAACAGCGCCGCGTCCAGGTCCAGCTCGTGCGTGCCCGCGATGCCGAGCTCCGGGCGATGATCAACGGGAACGGCATCGCGGGCAGCCGACACTGCGTGCAGCGCAGCGTCTTCCGCACCCTCGGCCGCCACCATCGCGTCGCGCGCAGCCAGCACCGAAGCCGCCCGCTCGGCGGCGGCAATCGCTTGTACCCTCGCATCGTGAGCCCCTTGACCGGCGGCCAGCTCGGCGCGTTCCCGGTGCAGCGTCAGCACTGTCGCCACGGCCTCGTCGCGTCGCTGCCCCGCGGCCAGTGCCGCTGCTGCGCCGCTCCTGGTCTCGCGTGCCTCGTCGGCCAGGGCCGCTGCTCGCTCGGCCCGCTGCGCCAGATCGGCCCGCAGGGTGGTCAGCCACGACGCGTCGCCATCGGCCGGCTCCGGCGGCGCCTCCGGGCCGGTTGCGGCCAGCCCGGCGGCCTCGCACACCCGCGCGAACTCCTGGGCGACCACGCCGTCGGCGGACTCCACCGCCGACCTGGCCAGGCGCCGCTGTTCGGCGAACCACTCCTCCAGGTCTGCGTATCGGCCGGTGTCGAAGAGCCTTTCCAACAGCACCTCCCGCTCGGCGGTGTCAGCGCGCAGGAACCGCGCGAACTCGCCCTGCGGTAGCAGCACCACCTGGAAGAACTGGTCGGCCGACATACCCAGCAGGTCGACCACTACCTGCCCGACCTCTTCGGCCCGCGTCAAGTTCGCCGGCGCCATTCCCTCGGGCGGGGTGCCGATCCAGCGCAGCGTCACCGACGCCTTCTGGATGGTGGTCCCGGTGCCGCGGGCCTTGGGCCGCGGATACTCCGGATTGCGGGTGATCTCCATGCGCCGGCCGGCGATGGTGAGATCCAGCCGCACCCGGGTCGGGGTGGATGGGTCGGCACGATCGCAGCGCAGCCGCTTCGCCTCCCCACGCGCCCCGGGCACCCTCCCGTACAAGGCGAACGCAACCGCGTCCAGCAGGGTGGTCTTGCCGGCGCCGGTCTCGCCGTGCAGCAGGAACAACCCGTCCGCACCCAGCGCGTCCACATCGATCGCGGCGGTGTCGGAGAACGGCCCGAAAGCGGTGACCTCGAGCCGGTGCAGCCTCATGCCGTCACCTCCGCGGCGCGCAGACTGGATACCGCGGCGGCGATCACCGCGCGTTCCTCGGCGGAGGCGCCGGTGCCGCGACAGTCGGCCAGAAACGCCTCAATGATGTCCATCTCGTTGACCGCCGACGACACCGTGGGGAACGAGACTGGCCCGGCAGCGGCGCCTGCTGGCTCCCAGGCGACGGTCAGGGCGAATGGGAATCGCTCCCGCAGCCGCCGCATCGCCTCGATCGGCCGTTCCTGGTCGGTGAGTTGTACCGCCAGGTAGTGCTCGAGCAGATCGTCGTTGCCGGAAAGGATCTCGGCCAACGTGCCGCGCACGGTGGCCAGCGGTCGGACCACCGGCAGATCCAGCCACTCGACGCTCGTCACGCCGTCGCCGGCCAGGTCGACCAACCAGGCGCCCTTGCGGTGACCGGACTCGGTGAACGAGTACGGCAGCGGGCTGCCGGAGTAGCGCATCGTCTCCGACAGCCGCTGCCGCCCGTGCAGGTGCCCCAGCGCGACGTAGTCGATGCCGTCGAAGATGTCCGCCGACACGGACTCGACACCGCCGACGGCGATGGACCGCTCGGAGCCGCTGACCAGCCCACCCACCACGAATGCGTGGGCCAGCACGACCGAACGGGTACCCGCAGGGCGCGACCCGAGATCCTCATGTACCAGCCGCAGGGCTGCCTGCATCGCCCGCTGGTGGCTGGCCGGACCGTCCAACCCCAGGACGTCACGCACCACCTCGGGCTCCAGGTAGGGAATGGCGTACATCGCGACGGGCCCGTCGCCGTCGGCCAGCAGCACCGGCTCGGCCAGCCGGGCCGGATCGGTGCGCAGGTGCAGGCCACCCTGGGTGAGGAAGTCGGTGAACATGCCCAGCCGGGGCGCGGAGTCGTGGTTACCAGCGATCGCCACGATCTGCGCACCGGTCGCCCGCAGCCTCGTCACCGCCTGATTGGCCACCCGCATCGCGTCTGCGGACGGCACAGCCCGGTCGTACAGGTCGCCCGCCACCAGCACCGCATCCACCCGATGCTCGGCCGCCAGGTCGGCGAGCGCACCCAGCACGACCCGCTGGTCGGCCAGCAAATCGTGCCCGTGGAACGTCCGGCCGATGTGCCAGTCGGACGTGTGCAGCAACCGCATGGCCCGACGGTAGAACGAGGCACCGACAGTGCCCTCCCGGCGCGCCGGACGGACCTCGCCCCGGCGCTATCGCCGGGCATCATGACCGGGTGATCCGGCTGATCCGGAAGCCACCGTCCGTCGGCTCCAGTCGCAGCAGGACGGTCGCCGGCTCCGCCGCGGCCGTGTGCCCGACCTGCAGGCCGTCGGCGTTCAGCACCGGGTAGGAGGGCAGCGACGCCACGACCCGCACCGTCACCGCGCCGCCGACGTCGAGGTGCGCCAGGGTGGCCGAGCTGAGGCGATGCGCGGCCCGGGTGACGTGGTAGCCGGCCGCGGTCATGGCGCGGATCTGCCGGGCGTCGGCGGCGCGGGCGGCCGCGCTGGCGGTGTACACCTCGCCGAGCCGCGAGACATCCCGGGTGGTCAGTGCCGCGGCGCGGGAGGCATCCAATGCGGCCACCACGGCCAGCCAGTCCTGGTCGGACCCGGCGACGTCGTCCACGCCCCCGGGCCGCAGTTCGGGTTCCGAGGACTCCGACGGTGACGGGGACGTCGCGGAACTCGCCGTGTCCCCGGTCGCGGCGCCTGTGGGAGTTGGGCCCGTCACCGCAGGTGGCGTGCCACGCGGCGCGGCCGAATCGCCCACCGTGCCGTCGGCTGCCGACACCGGTGGCGGGTCGCCCCAGCTGGACCACCACAGCCCGGCGCGCACCGCGCCGAATCCGAGGAGCACCACGATCGCCACCGCGATGATCGGCGGCCAGGTCGAGCGGCGCGGCGCGGCGGGCGCCCGCCCGGCCGCCGGCGCCGCGTTTTCACCGTCTCGGCCGCCGACCCTGCCCACCCGCTGCCAGGCGACCGAGCGGCGCCCGGCCACGAACCGCTCCCGGCGGCGCCCCGGGCGCACCCCAGCGGAATCGCCGGCACCGACGGCTCGCCCCGAGCCTCGACCGAGCACTCCGCCGCCGACCGTGTGCGATCGCCGGGACCAACGCCGCCGCCGGTGATGCCGGCCGGCCGGAATGGCGGCCGTGCGGCTCTGCCCGACGACGCGACCCACTCGGCCAGCCCGGCTGCGGCGTGCCGCACCACGGCGTGAGCCCGCCCGCCGTCCGGCACCCGATCGTCCCGGCGGCCGGGCCGCATCCGGCCGCACCATGGTGGCCGGTGCCGGTCCGGAGACGGAGCCGTCGGAGCGGTGAGTCACCAGCTCGACGGGTTCCGGCTCGCCGACCCGGCGCAGCTCCACCGCAACCTGCGCCGCGCTGCCCCGCGACCGCGGATCCGGATCGAGCAGCCGGCGGATGATGGCTAGCAGCTCCGGCGGTCCCATCAGGTCGTCCGGGTCGGGCCACTGACCGGTGGCCGAACAGATCAGCACGTCCTGCAGATCCTGCGCCGGCCACGCCGGTCGGCCACACAGGCTGTGCAGCGCCACCGAGCCCAGCGAGAACAGGTCGGCGGCCGGTGTCGGGCCCTCGCCGCGGGCGGTCTCCGGCGCCACATCGGTCGGAGTCGCGGCAACCAACCCGCCCAGTTCGCCGGCCGCGCGGGCCGCGCCCAGGTCCGCCAGCATCGGCCGCCCGTCGCCCTGTAGCAGCACATTGGCCGCCGACAGGTCGCCGTGCACGATGTCGCGCTCATGCGCCGCGGCCAGCGCATCGGCCACCGGGATCAGCACGGTCAGCACCTCGGCCCACCGCAGCCGCAACCGCACCGACAGCAGGCCGGCCAGGCTGCCGCCGGTGGCCAACGGCAGGACCAGCGCCACCGCGTCCGGCCCGGCGGCGACATCGAGCACCGGCAGCACGTGCGGGTGATCGACGGTGCGGGCGAGGTCGGCCTCTCGCTGGGCGCGGTCCCACTGATCCGGGCCGAACACCTTGAGGGCCACCGACGCCCCGTCGGCCAGCCGGACCGCCCGCCACACGCCGGCCCTGGCCGGCCCACCTGGCGCGCGCCCGGCACCGTCGGCACCGCGCCGGCCGGTAGACCCGTCGCCCCGGGCGGCGGGCGCCAGTGACTCGACAATCCGATACCCGGGCAGCGCGACGCTCACGGAGCGGACGGTAGGCCATTCGACCGACTCCTCCCCGAGGCTGTCCACAACGCGCAGGTGAGCGACCTTGCGGCGGCCGTGTCAGGAGCACACCCGGCCCCGTGGTTCGCGCCACCGGCAGCGCCGGGACCGAGTCCCGTCCCGGTGACCTGCGGTGTCCGACCTGCGGCGTACCGTTCCGGGCATGCGCCAGGGTCGAGAGCAGGTCCGGTTCCTGGAGCCGGGCATGGTGGAGTACACGGCCGCGTGGAATTGGCAGCGCGAACTGGCCGACGCGCGGTCCGCAGGGACGGAGCCGGACACGGTCCTGCTGCTGCAGCACCCCAGCGTGTACACCGCGGGCAAACGCACCAGGCCGGCGGACCGCCCCGTCGACGGAACCCCGGTGGTGGATGTGGACCGCGGGGGCCAGATCACCTGGCACGGCCCCGGTCAGCTGGTGGGGTACCCGATCGTGGCGATGGCGACCCCGTTCGACGTGGTGGGCTACGTGCGACTGCTGGAGCAGGTGCTCATCCAGGCGTGCGCCCAGGTGGGGGTGACGACGGGTCGGGTGGCCGGTCGCAGCGGGGTGTGGGTGGCCGCGGATGGCATCCGGCCGGAGCGCAAGATCGCGGCCATCGGCGTGCGGGTAGCGCGGGGCATCACCCAGCACGGATTCGCCTTGAACTGCGACTGCGACCTGGCTGCCTTCGACCGGATCGTGCCGTGCGGCATCCGCGACGCAGGGGTGACCTCGCTGTCGCAGGAGGCCGGAGCGCCGGTGACGGTGTCGGCGATGCAGCCGATCGTCAAGGAGTTGCTGATCCGCGCGCTGGACGGCCAACTCCCCGTCACCCAGGCGGATATCCCCCGGGCGCTGGCGACCCCACCCGATGCGGACGGCGTGCGCTGGCGGCTGGACCCTGCGTTGCAAGCGGCGCACGGCGAGTACCGCGGCGACACCGGCAGTATGGAGGCGGCAAGTGTGGGTACTCGCCCCGTACCGCCGCATCCGACGAGGGAGTGATCGACCGTGAGTACGCCGACCGAGACGGCACAGTCCGAGGTCGCCGAGGCACCCGCGAACCGAACCGGCAAGCCTGCCCGTCACCGGCTGCGCACCGCGCTCATCCTGGGCGTGCTGGCCGCCGCCGTGGCGGCCCTGGTCGCCGCGCTGCGAGCCGGCGTCGCTGCCGATCAGTCCGAACCTCCCGCGTCCGATCTGAGCGCGGTGTCCGCCAGCGTCGAAGACGCCCCCGAGAAGGAGGCCTGATGGCCGTGACCAGCGAGGGGCGCAAACTGCTGCGCCTGGAAGTACGTAACTCCGCGGTCCCGATCGAACGCAAACCGGAGTGGATCAAGACCAGGTTGCGCACCGGGCCGGAGTTCACCCAACTGCAGAATCTGGTGCAACGCGAGGGCCTGCACACCGTGTGCCAGGAGGCGGGATGCCCCAACATTTATGAGTGTTGGGAGGACCGCGAGGCCACCTTCCTGATCGGCGGTGACGCCTGCACCCGGCGCTGCGATTTCTGCCTAATCGACACCGGTAAGCCGGGCGCACTGGATCGCGACGAGCCGCGCCGGGTCGGCGAGTCCATCGCGACCATGAACCTGCGCTACGCCACGATCACCGGCGTCACCCGTGACGACCTGCCGGATGAGGGAGCGTGGCTGTACGCGGAGACCATCCGTCAGGTGCACGCCCAGGCGCCGGGCACCGGGGTGGAAATCCTCACCCCCGACTTCTCCGGCAAGCCCGAGTTGCTCAGTCAGGTTTTCGATGCGGCACCCGAAGTGTTCGCGCACAACCTGGAGACCGTCCCGCGGATCTTCAAGCGGATCCGCCCGGCGTTCCGTTACGAGCGCTCCCTGGAGGTCATCGAGCGGGGTCGGGCCGCGGGGATGGTCACCAAGTCCAACCTGATCCTCGGGATGGGCGAGACCCGCGAGGAGATCTCCCAGGCGCTGGTCGACCTGCGCTCGGCGGGATGCGACCTGATGACCATCACCCAGTACCTGCGGCCGACACCCCGGCACCACCCGATCGAGCGCTGGGTCAAGCCCGGGGAGTTCGTCGAGTTGCGCGACGAGGCATTGGGGCTCGGATTCCTCGGGGTGATGTCCGGTCCGCTGGTGCGCTCGTCCTACCGGGCGGGGACGCTGTATCGGCAGGCCATGTCCGCTCGGGAGGCTGCGGCAGCGCGGTAGTCTCGGCCAGCCGGACGACCGTCCGGCCGACCGAGAGTGAGCGCGCAGCGTCGGAGGGTGCGTCGGTGCCCCGTAAAATGCCTGTCATGGCCACCTCGTCACCGAAGTCTGCGCGCCCCTCCTCCGCGTCGTCGAAGCCGCCCAAACCGTCGAAGCAGGAACGCAAGGCGGCGAAGGCAGAATCGAGGGCCGCCAAGAAGGAGCGGCGCGGCCAGATCTGGAAGGTCTTCAAGACCCAGGTCCGCGAGGACAAGCGGCTGCTGCCCTACATGATCGGCACGTTGCTGCTGGGTGCGGCGGTGTTCGCCGCGCTCGGCTGGCTGGTGGGCATGCCCTGGTGGGTGGGGGCGATCTTCGGCGCCATCATCGGCGGCATGGCGGCGCTGATCGTGTTTGCTCGTCGCGTGCAACGCAGTGTGTACAAGCAGGCCGAAGGGACCCCGGGGGCGGCCGCCTGGTCGCTGCAGAACAACCTCAAGGGTCGCTGGCGCATCACCCCCGCGGTGGCGGGCACCACGCATCTGGACGCCGTGCACCGGGTGATCGGCAGGCCGGGCATCATCCTGGTCGGTGAGGGCGCTCCGCACCGGGTCAAGCCGTTGATCGCGCAGGAGAAAAAGCGCGTCGCGCGGGTCGTCGGCGACACCCCCATCTACGACGTGATCGTGGGGACCGAGGAAGGTCAGACGCCACTGCGCAAGCTGAACCCATTCCTGATGCGGTTGCCGCGCAACATCACCCCGACCCGGGTCAGCGAGCTCGACACCAAGCTAGCGGCGCTGGGTTCGCGGGCCCCGCAGACCGGCCTGCCCAAGGGCCCGATGCCAGCGGGCGCCAAGATGCGCAGCATGCAGCGGGCGGTCCGCCGGCGCTGACGCGGTCCGCGGGGCCGACCAGCTCCCCTGGATCAGCGGACCCGAGGTTCAGCGGACCCGGGGTTCAGCGGACCCGAGTTCAGCGGGTCCGCAGCACGATCGTGTGACACAGCCTGTCGTGCAGACCGCGGCCGTCGGCGTCGGTCAAGAGCGGCGGCACGATCAGGAAGATCAGCACGGTCCGCGGAATCGCCCAGGCACCCAGGAACGTCGCGCCACGAACCGAGGCCACTCGCAGACCGAGGGCGGCGTGCCCGGGCGTGATGCCGAACAGCGCCACCGTGAGCACCGTCACGCCGGCCCAGAGGTACAGCGAGAGGTTCTTCGGCGGCTCCGGCCAGGTGAACGCCAGGGCAAGGGCCGCGCTCAACGCGATGTCGATGACGAACGCGCCCACCCGACGACCCATCGAGGCGACCGAACCCGCGCCCGTCCGGGTGGCGCCGAACGTGCGGCCCGGCCAGGTCTGCTCCTCGGTGGTCGCCACGAGTCCCAGCCTACGGCCGCCATCAGCGAGCGGTGACGAGGTGACGGGGACCGCTGTGCCCGTGCTCCCGTGGGCCGAGCAGCGCAGAACAGAGTGACGAACGGAAGGTGACGTTGCTCCCAGGCGGGCAGCAGTGACATGGGCATCGCGCACGGACCGGCAGCGCGGGCGGCCCCGTCACCGCCGCACGTAACGCGCCGGAAACAACCGCGACGCGGGCGGGCAACACCGCTCCCCTACCGTTAACGCGTCCCCACCACCCGCCCACTCACACCGGGAGCCCCGCGCGTGTTTGCCACCACCGACGACCTACTCGCCTTCCTGCACGACACCTCCGTGGAGGTGTTCGACATCCGCTTCTGCGACCTGCCCGGCGTGATGCAGCACCTGACCATGCCGGCGTCCGCGGTCACGGCGGAGTCGCTGGACTCCGGCATGGCGTTCGACGGTTCCTCGGTGCGAGGCTTCCAGAGCATTCACGAGTCGGACATGCTGCTGCTGCCCGACATCTCGACCGCGCGTATCGATCCGTTCCGCCGGCGCCGCACACTGACGATGAACTTCTTCGTGCACGATCCGCTCACCGTGCAGCCCTACTCGCGCGACCCGCGCAACGTGGCACGCAAGGCGGAGGAATACCTGGCCGGCACCGGCATCGCCGACCTCGCCTACTTCGGCCCGGAGGCCGAGTTCTACGTCTTCGACGATGTGCGCTACGAGTCCACCGGAAACAGCCAGTCCTACCGGCTGGACTCCGAGTCCGGGTCGTGGAACAGCAACCGGGAGGAGCCCGGTGGCAACCTCGGGTACAAGGTGCGGACCAAGGGCGGCTACTTCCCCGTCGCGCCCTACGACCACTACACCGACCTGCGCGACGACATGGTGGCGCAACTGACGGCCGCCGGCTTCGAGGTGGAGCGCGCGCACCACGAGGTGGGCAGCGGCGGGCAACAGGAGATCAACTATCGGTTCAACACGCTGCTGGCGGCCGCCGACGATCTGATGCTGTTCAAGTACATCGTGAAAAACACCGCGTGGGCGGCCGGCAAGTCGGCGACCTTCATGCCCAAACCGCTGTTCGGGGACAACGGTTCCGGCATGCACTGCCACCAGTCGCTGTGGCAGGCGGGCTCTCCGCTGTTCTACGACGAGACCGGGTACGGCGGGCTGTCGGACATCGCTCGGCACTACATCGGGGGCATCCTGCACCACGCGCCCAGCCTGCTCGCCTTCACTAACCCCACCGTGAACTCCTATCACCGGCTGGTGCCCGGCTACGAGGCGCCGGTGAACCTGGTGTACTCCTCGCGCAACCGGTCGGCCTGCATCCGGATCCCCATCACCGGCACCAATCCGAAGGCCAAGCGGATCGAGTTCCGCTGCCCCGACCCGTCTTCCAACCCGTACCTGGCGTTCGCTGCGATGCTGATGGCGGGCCTGGATGGGGTGCGCAACCGGATCGAGCCGCCGGAACCGATCGACAAGGACCTCTACGAGCTCCCGCCCGACGAGGCAGCGAATGTCACGCAGGTGCCATCCTCGCTGGACGCCGTGATCAGTCACCTGGAGACCGACCACGACTACCTGCTAGAGGGTGACGTATTCACTCCCGACCTGATCGAGACCTGGATCCGAATCAAGCGCACCGACGAGATCGACCCCATCCGGCTGCGTCCGCACCCGTACGAGTTCGCCCTGTACTACGACCTGTGACGCGGACCCGTCATGCGGGCCTGACCCGGATCTGTGACCCGGACCCGTGATGCGATAGCTGCCCGCGCCGCGGCGTAACGTCACCGTCGGGGCAATCGCCCTACCGCCGTCGCGCCAAAGGAGCAGCCGCATGCCGGTTTTCGCCGTCATCTACACCTACGACGACCGCACCGAGCTGCGCATGCAGGCCCGCCCCGGGCACCGGGCGTTCCTGTCCGGCCTGCAGGATGCCGGCGTACTGCTGGCGGCGGGCGCCTGGGAGGACGACGGCCAGCCCGGCGGGCTGCTGGTGGTCCGGGCCCAGGACGCCGCGTCGGTCGCGGCGGCGCTGGACCGCGATCCGTATCGCACGGCCGGCGTGCTGGCCGGGCGAGAGATCCGGCAGTGGAGCCAGCTCACCGGCCCCTGGGCCAGCTGAACCCGGCCCGTCCATCTGACCGCGCCGCGCCAGCTGTGGTGTCCGGGGACGCCGAGCGTTCTTCCTGCGCTCGAACCGGGGATTGCCGGCGGGCGGAGCGCATCCCGCGAGCAGTGACCACGACGTTGCTCCCCACGATCAGCGCCATGCCGATCCACTGCGCCACGACCAACTGCTGGTGCAGGGCCATCCAACCGGCCAGCGCCGCCCACACCGGGCCGATGCTGGCAAAGGTCCCGAACAGCGGCGCCGGAAGCCGGCGCAGCGATAACAGGTCCGACACGTACGGCACGATCGAGGACAGCACGCCGCAGGCCGCCGCCAACCCCAGCGCACCGGCCGTGGGCGGTCGCAGCGCAAACCACACGACGGAGATCGGCAGCCACGCCGCGGCGGTGACGACAGCAGCAGTGGCGGTGCCGCGGATGCCAGGCAGGCGCTGTCCCAGCGTGCGGTTGAGCAGGATGTAGCACGCCCAGCCCGCGGCGGCGACCAGTGCCAACGTGATCCCCAGGACGTCCGTGGACGGACCGGGGTCGGTCAGCACGACCACTCCCACGCCCGCCAGGACCGCGCAGGCGAGATCCGGTGCCCGCCGAGAGCCGGCGATCGCCACCGCCAGCGGACCCAGGAACTCCAGCACCACGGCCAGCCCCAGCCCGATCCGATCGATCGCCGCATACAGGCACAGGTTCATCACGCTGAACACGCAGGCCAACCCGACGATCGGCCACCACGTGTCGGCGTGCAGACCACGCAGCCGGGGACGGACGATCGGGCTCAGCACCAGAGCGGTGACGAGCTGACGCACCGCCACCACCCCGACCGGTCCGATCACGGGAAACGCCATCGCACCCAGGGCCGCGCCAGCCTGACTGCTGGCAGAACTCCCCAGCACCAGGGCGATGCCGGTGGCGCGCTGGCGCGGGGTGGCCAGTGCCGACGACAACCCAGCCGGCCGAGCAGGACTCGACCCGCTCCGACCCGCTGGTGCGGGCAATCCCGTTGGCGGCACCGGAGCACCGATGCCATCGGTCGCGGGCACGGTCACCATGTCTCAAACGGTAGGCGGGCTGATGCGATTCGCCTAGTGCGTCATGTCGCTGTGCCATACGCTGTGGTTATGGATTGGGATCTGCGCGAACTCCGATTCTTCGTCACCGCCGCCGACGCCGGCTCGTTCACCCAGGCCGCCGTCCAGCTCTACGTCTCGCAGGCCGCGGTATCACGCACCATCGCGGGTCTGGAGCGCGCGGTGGGCCAGCGGCTGCTGCGCCGGGTGCCGCGCGGCTGCGAACTCACCGGCGCGGGCAGCCAGGTGCTGCCCCAGGCCCGGCGGGTGCTGGCGGAGGCCGAGCGGTTCACCGAATTCCTGCGCTCTCGGCACGGGGTGCTGCGGCTCGGCTACGCCTGGGCGGCGCTCGGCCGACACACCGCGCCGCTGCAACGACAATGGGCCCGACAGCACGAGTCCACCGATCTGGTGATGGTCCGGCATCACTCCCCCAGCGCCGGTCTCGGCGAGGGTATGTGCGATGTGGCGATCGTGCGCCGCCCGGTGCCGGACAGCCGGTTCACCTCTCTGGTGGTCGGCCTGGAGCGCCGGCTCGCGGCGTTCGCCTCCGACGATGCGCAGTGGGGACGCCGCCGGCTGCTGAGCATGGCCGAGATCGCGGGCCGCACCGTGGTGATCGACCCTCGGGTCGGCACGACCAGCAGCACGCTGTGGGATGGCGCCCAGCATTCACCGCGGTTTATCGAGTCGACCGACGTGGACAGCTGGCTGGACATGATCGCAGCGGGCCACGGGGTGGGCACTACCGCGGAAGCCACCGCGCATCACCATCCCCGCCCCGGCGTAACCTACCGGCCCATCAAGGACGGCCCACGCATCCCGGTGCGGCTGATGTGGTGGCAGGACGAACGACCACCGCTGCTGGACGCGTTGGTGGACGCCGTCACCCGGCTCTACGCCGAAGGCTGACCGATCCGAGGACCGCAGTCAGCTCCGGGCACCCGTCTTGCGGCGGCGCCAGAACGGCAGCGGCTCGTACTTGCGGTCTACCACGCGTTCCTTGAGCGGGATCAGTGCGTTGTCGGTGATGTGAATGCCCTCCGGGCACACCTCGGTGCAGCACTTGGTGATATTGCAGAACCCGAGGCCATGCTGTTCCTGTGCGGCCTGCTGCCGGTCGGCAGCATCCAGCGGATGCATGTCCAGCTCGGCGATGCGCATCAGGAATCGCGGCCCGGCGTAAGCCTTCTTGTTGTCCTCATGGTCGCGGATCACGTGGCAGACGTCCTGGCACAGGAAGCATTCGATGCACTTGCGGAATTCCTGGCTGCGCTGCACATCCACCTGCGCCATCCGGTACTCGCCGGGTCCCAGGTCTGCCGGTGGCGCGAACGCCGGAATCTCCAGCGCCTTCTGATAGTTGAACGACACATCGGTGACCAGATCCTTGATCACCGGGAAGGTGCGCATCGGGGTGACGGTGACGACCTCGTCCTCGGCGAAGATGTTCATCCTGGTCATGCACATCAACCGGGGCTTGCCGTTGATCTCCGCCGAGCAGGAGCCGCACTTGCCGGCCTTACAGTTCCATCGCACCGCGAGGTCGCCGGACTGGGTCTGCTGGATCCGGTGAATGATGTCCAGGACGACCTCGCCCTCGTTCACCTCGACCGTGTAATCCACCAACGCCCCGCCCGACGCGTCGCCGCGCCACACCCGGAAGTGTCCCTGGTAGGCCATCTCTCTACTCTCCCTCGAGCGGTGCCGGGCCGGTACCGGCCGCTGCTGCCTCGTCGATTTCGGCGTCCGTGAAGTACTTCTTCAACTCGCTGCGCTCGAACAGCGCCATCAGGTCCGGGCGCACCGGCGGCGCCAACTTCTCCGTCACCGATACTCCGTCACCGTCCATCCGGCATTCGAGTAGCTTGCGCCGCCACTCGGCATTCATGCCGCCAAAGTCTTCCCGGGTGTGCCCGCCGCGAGACTCCGTGCGCAGCAACGCGGCGCGCGCGATGCAATGGCTCAACAGCAGCATGTTGTGCAGGTCGAAGCACAGGTGCCAGCCCGGGTTGAAGGCCACCGGCCCGTCCGCGAACAGCTTGCCGGCCCGGACATCGAACTCGTCGAGCTTGGCGATAGCCTCACGGATCTCGCCGTCCTTGCGGATGATGCCGACCAGGGTATTCATGGTCTGCTGCAGGTCGGCGTGCACGTCGTAGGCGCTCTCGTAGCCCTGTTCGCCGACGTGCCGGAACGGTTCAAGGGCCTGCTCGGCGAACCCGGCCAGCTCCGCGTCGGAGAACTCCGGCGCCCCCTTGCCGGCCAGCCCGTCCACGAAGTCCGCGGCCGCATCGCCGGCGCGCTTGCCGAACACCGCCAGATCGGACAGCGAGTTGCCGCCCAGCCGATTGGACCCATGCATCCCTCCGGATGCCTCACCGGCGGCGAAAAGCCCCGGCACGCTGGTCATCTGCGAGTCGGCATCGACCTCGATGCCGCCCATCACGTAGTGGCAGGTCGGCCCGACCTCCATCGGCTCCTTGGTGATGTCCACATCGGCCAGCTGCAGGAACTGGTGGTGCATGCTGGGCAGCCGGCGGTGGATGAACTCGGCGCTGCGCCGCGAGGCGATGTCCAGGAACACCCCGCCATGCGGCGATCCGCGGCCGGCCTTGACCTCGGAGTTGATGGCACGGGCCACCTCGTCGCGGGGCAGCAATTCCGGTGGCCGCTTGTTGTTGTCCGGGTCGGTGTACCAGCGGTCACCCTCCTCCTCGGTGGTGGCGTACTGGTCACGGAATACGTCCGGCACGTAGTCGAACATGAACCGGCGGCCCTCGGAGTTGCGTAGCACTCCACCGTCACCCCGGACGGACTCGGTGACCAGGATCCCCTTGACCGACGGCGGCCACACCATGCCGGTCGGGTGAAACTGGATGAACTCCATGTTGATCAGGCTGGCTCCGGCGCGCAGCGCCAGGGCCATCCCGTCGCCGGTGCATTCCCACGAGTTGCTGGTGACCTTGAACGTCTTGCCGATGCCACCGGAGGCGATGATCACGGCCGGCGCACTGAAGGCGTGGAAGTCGCCGGTGGCCCGCTGGTAGGCGAACGCCCCGCCCACGGTCCCGTCGCGCATCAGCAGCGTGGTGACGGTGGTCTCGGCGAATACCTTGATGGCGGCCTCATAGTCGCCCAGGCTCTTCTTGTCCTCCTGCTGCAGCGAGACGATCTTCTGCTGCAGGGTGCGGATCAGCTCCAGCCCGGTGCGGTCGCCGACGTGCGCCAGCCGCGGGTATTCGTGCCCGCCGAAGTTGCGCTGGCTGATCTTGCCCTCGGGGGTGCGGTCGAACAGCGCCCCGTAGGTCTCCAGCTCCCACACCCGCATCGGGGATTCCTTGGCGTGCAACTCCGCCATCCGCGGGTTGTTCAGGAACTTGCCGCCACGCATGGTGTCGCGGAAGTGCACCTGCCAGTTGTCGTGCGGGTTCACGTTGCCCATGGCGGCGGCCATGCCGCCCTCGGCCATCACGGTGTGCGCCTTGCCGAACAGAGACTTGCACACGATGGTGACGGTCTTGCCGGCCTCGCGGGCGGCGATCGCGGCGCGCAACCCGGCCCCGCCGGCGCCGATGATCAGCACGTCGGACGAATGCCGGGTGATCGTCGGCTTCGCGGCGGGAGTCGATTCGGAAGTCATGGCGTGACGCAGTCCTTTGTCTGTCAGTGATGTCTGCAGTTAGAAGGCGATGTAGAACAGGTCGGCGAAGCCGCCGGCACCCGCCGCGTGCGCGGACAGCATCCAGACGTACCAGTCGGTCAGCATCAACGTGGCCAGCGTGGTCCAGGCGAACTGCATGTGCCGGCCGTTGAGCACGCTCACCCAGCCCCACATCTTGTAGCGGATGGGGTGCGCCGAGAAGTGCTTGAGCCGGCCGCCGATCACGTGCCGGCAGGCGTGGCAGCCCAGCGTGTAGCACCACAGCAGGATCGCGTTGGCCGCCATCAGCAGGGTGCCGAAGCCGAACCCGTGACGCAGCGAGTCGATCACATCCCAGGTGAGGATGATCCCGACGAGGAACGCGGCGTAGAAGAAGTAGCGGTGAGCGTTCTGGATGATCAGCGGGAAGCGGGTCTCGCCGGAGTACTTGGCATGCGGCTCGGGCACGGCACATCCGGAGGGCGCGCGCCAGAAGCTGCGGTAGTACGCCTTGCGGTAGTAGTAACAGGTCAGCCGGAAGCCGAGCACGAAGATCAGCGCGATCAGCGCCGCCGGCAGGAAGGCCGGGTACCAGGAGCCGAACCACTGGCCGAAGCCCTGCGCCTCGGGCGGGCAGGTCGCCGTCACGCACGGCGACGCGAACGGCGTCAGGTAGTGCGGCAACGCCGGATCGACGGTTCCACCGCCGCCGGGTGCGTAACTGGTCTGGGCCGCGAAGAAATACTTGTTGACGAACGCGCGGATGGTGGCATAGATCACCCAGATCGCCAGCAGGATCCAGGTGACCAGCGGCTGCGCCCACCACCGGTCCACGCGCAGGGTGCGCTTGCCGATGGAAGCGCGACCCGGCGCATCGACGCCCTCCGGTGCTTTCGCTTGGACCATTTAGCTCTCGCTCTCGCCCTCGGCCGACCGGCCGCGTCCGTGCCGGGCCCCTCGGCCGGCTGCTGCTGTTCTCGTGCGCCCTGGCGCGCCGGAAGCGCTGATTCCCGGCCCGGGCAGCCGCCCCATCATCGGCCCAGCCCCTTCCGGACCAACACCCGGGGTGGCAGTGCTCGACATGTCGCCTCCCGGCGTCGACGCCGCCCCCGCACCGGCCGCGGGGAGGACCACATCGTCGTACGCCCGTCGCTGGATGAAACTATCAACCGCGGCACCCGTCAGGGGCAACTCGAACCGCGGTGTGCGGGCCATGTCACGCTGTCGGATTGATCACGTTCCGGGATTCACGCCGGCCGGCACCGCCGTGGCGGGCTCCACCGCCTCCGCATCACCGGCACCCTCGTCGCCGCGCGCAGCACCGGAACCCCCGTCACCGCCGGGTTGCCGGATCCGCTGGCTGATGACCTGGCTGATGCCGTCTCCGCGCATGGACACGCCGTAGAGCACGTCGGCGGCCTCCATCGTGTACTTCTGGTGCGTGATCACCAGCAGCTGCGAGGACCCCCGCAGTTCGTGCAGCAGCCCGACCAGCCGGGTCAGGTTGACCTCGTCCAACGCGGCCTCCACCTCGTCCAGCACGTAGAACGGGCTGGGCCGGGCCCGGAAAATCGCCACCAGCATGGCAACGGCGACCAGCGATCGCTCGCCGCCGGACAGCAGCGACAGCCGCTTGACCTTCTTGCCCGGCGGTCGGGCGGTGACGTCCACCCCGGTCGCCAGCATGTCCTGCGGATCGGTCAGCACCAGTTCACCCTCACCGCCGGGGAACAGCGTGTCGAACACGGTGCGGAACTCGGCGGCCACGTCGTGGTATGCGCTGGTGAACAGCTGCAGGATCCGCTCGTCGACCTCCGTCACCACCGCCAGCAGATCCTTGCGGGTGGAGCGCAGATCCTCCAGCTGGGTGGCCAGGAAGGCGTGCCGCTCCTCCATCGCAGCGAACTCCTCCAGCGCCAGCGGATTGACCTTGCCCAGCAGCGTCAGGTCACGCTGGGCGCGCTTGGCACGCCGCTCGGTGCTGGGCCGGTCGAAGGCCATCGGGGTGGGCGCGCTGACCTGGTCGCCACGTTCCTTGGCGGCCTCGTACTCGGCCATCTCGGCGGCGGACGGCGGCACCGGCGTCGTCGGCCCGAACTCTGCCAGCAGATCATCGACACCGATGGCGAACTCGGTGGCGGCAGTCTCGGCGAGTTGCTCCATCCGCAGCCGCTGTTGGGCGCGCAGCACCTCGGTCGAATGCACCGAGTCGGTCAGCGAGTCCCACTCGGACTGCAGCTCGGCTGCCGCCGCCCGGGCGGTGCCGACGGCCTGCTCGGCGGCGGCACGGTCGGACTCTGCGGCGGCGCGGGCGGCGGCAGCCGCGGTGACGGAGGCGGCCAGCCGGTCGGCGGCCTGCTGCCCGACGGTCACGATCCGCTCGGCGAGCGCCGCGCCCTGCACCCGGCGCGCGGCGGCGCGTTCGGCCCGGGCTCGCGCCTCCCGCTCGGCCCGGGCCGCTCGGCGCAGGTTGTCGGCCGCGCCGGCCGAGGCCCTGGCCCGTTCCTCGGCGGTGCGCAGCGCCAGCCGCGCCTCCACCTCGGTCTGCCGCGCTGCGGCTGCCGCGGCGGCCAGCTCGTCGCGGCGCACCGGGTCGACATCGGCGGGCGCCTCGTCGGACTCGGCGGCGGCCAGCCGGGCCTCCAGGTCGGCCACCTGCTGGCGGCTGTCCTGCTGGGCGGCGTCCGCGGCCTGTCGCCGTGCCACCAGCCGCTGTGCCTCCGCCTCCGCGGATCGAGCGGCTTCGCCCAGCCTGCCGAGCTGCTCGGCGACGGCCGACATCTTGGCGTCCGACTCGTACAGCGCGGCCAGCGCCCGCTCGGCTTCCGCGATGCGGGCGGCAGCCTCGGCGCGCGCACCGGCCAGCGCCGCCCCCACGTCGCCGATCGAGGCGGTGACACCGGCCAGCTGTTCCTCGGCCTCATCGACGGCGGCCTGGATCTCGATCACCGACTGCCGCCCGGTGCTGCCGCCGAACGCCCATCCGGCGCCGATCAGGTCGCCGGCACGAGTCGCCGCGGTGAGAGTGGGATCAGCGGTGACGAGGCCGACGGCCGTCGCCAGATCGTCGACCACCAGCACGTCGTGCAATACCCGACGCAGGGCCGGCATCAGCGGGTTGGGGGCGCGGACCAGATCCAGCGCCCACTGCGCGCCCGCGGGCGGCTCAGTTCGCCGCGGGGGCGCGGACCGGTCGTGCTCGTCACCGCCCGCGTCTGCACCCACCAGCATGCCGGCTCGGCCGGCATCGCTGGCCTTCAGCAACTCCAGCGCGTCCGCCGCGGCCGCCAGGTCCGCCACCGCGACGGCGTCCGCCGCAGATCCCAGGGCGACCGCGATCGCGGCCTCCGCACCGGGAGTGACGTCGAGCAGCGTCGAGACCGAGCCGAGCAGCCCGGGTAGCTCACCGCCGGCGGCCAGCAGCGCTCCGGCGCCGTCCCGCCGGTCCAGACCCATCGCCAGCGCGTCCACCCGGGCGCGCAGGCTGGACTGCCGAGATCGGGCATCCCGCAGCGCCTCCGCCAGCTCTGCGACCCGATCCTCGGCGGTCTGCGCCGCGATGCTGGCCGCCTCGTGCACCTCGTCCAGCCCGACCTCGGAGGAGTCCAGGTCGCCGATCGAGCCGCGCAGGTCATCGAATTCGGTCTGCGCGGCCCGCGCCCGGTCGGTCGCCTCGGCGATGGCGGTGGCCAGCCGGGCGACCTCGTCTTCGCCGGCGGTCAACCGGGATCGCGCGGTGTTCACCTGGCCGGCCAGCCGGGCCAGGCCCTCCCGTCGATCGGCGATGGCGCGCGAGATGGCCAGCAGCTCCGCCTCGGCGGCGGCCAGCGCGGACTCCTGCTCAGCGCGTTCGGAGACGGCGGCCGCCAGCTCGGCGCGGGCCTCGGCGACCAGCCGGTCTTTCTCGTTCTGCTCGGCCTCGGCCTGTTCGGCCGCGGCCTCCAGTTCTTCCGGGTCCCGTCCCGGGCGCGCCTGCGGTGCGGGGGCGGCCAGATTGCGGGCGCGCTCGGCGGCCAGCGAGACGGTGCCGCGGAACCGCTCGGCCAGCGCGGACAGCGCGAAGTGGGTGTTTTGGGTCTGCGTCACGATCGGGGCCGACGCCGCCAGCCGGGTGGCCGCCTGCTCCTGGGCGGCCTGAGCCCGCGCCAGCTGCTCCTGCACCTGCGCCCGGTGCTGGACGGCCGCCTTCTCGGCTGCGGAGTCGGCCTCGATCTCCCCGCGCAACGCGGCGATGTCGTCCGCCAGCAGCCGCAGCCGCGCGTCACGTAGGTCGGCCTGCACCCCCGCGGCCCGCCTGGCCACCTCCGCCTGCCGGCCCAGCGGACCCAGCTGCCGGCGCAGCTCGCTGGTCAGATCGGTCAGCCTGGTGAGGTTGGCCTGCATCGCGTCCAGCTTGCGCAGCGCCTTCTCCTTGCGCTTGCGATGCTTCAGGACGCCGGCCGCCTCCTCGATGAACGCTCGCCGGTCCTCCGGCCGTGACGACAGCACCGAATCCAGGTGGCCCTGGCTGACGATGACGTGCATCTCCCGGCCGATCCCGGAATCGGATAGCAACTCCTGGATGTCCAGCAGCCGGCAGGCCTTGCCGTTGATCTCGTATTCGCCGGCGCCGTCCCGGAACATTCGGCGGGTGATGGAGACCTCGGTGCAGTCGATGGGCAGGGCGCCGTCGTGGTTGTCGATGGTCAGGGTGACCTCGGCGCGGCCCAGCGGCGGGCGGTCGGCGGTGCCGGCGAAGATGACGTCGTCCATCTTCCCGCCGCGCAGCGCCTTGGCGCCCTGCTCACCGAGCACCCAGGCCATCGCGTCGACCACGTTGGACTTGCCGGACCCGTTGGGGCCGACGACGGCGGTGATGCCCGGCTCGAAGCGCAGGGTGGTCGACGAGGCGAAGGACTTGAAGCCCTTGAGCGTGAGGGACTTCAGATGCACCGGCTCGCGCGTCCCTTCCCTGGTCTCCGGGCCCCGGCCGGGATCCTCACGTGGCGCAGATACGTCACGCGAATCCTCCCCGGGCCCGCGGGCACGCTCGCCCGCAGCACCCGGTCAGGGTACTAGCCGCGCGGGTGCGGATCGGTCAGGCGAGCACCCGCGCCGCGGCTCGGGATCCGGCCGCGGCGCGGGACGATCACGCCTCATCGAATCCGGCGAGGTCGCCGCGCGGGGTATCGAAGCGCTCCACGACCACTGTCACCCGCCCGGGCGTGCCGGTGCCGCGCAGCAGGTCCAGCAGTCGCTCGCAGCGCTCGCGGGGTCCCTCGGCCACGACCTCCACCCGGCCGTCGCGGAGATTGGCGGCGCGCCCCACCAGGCCCAGCTCGAGCGCCCGGGCCCGGGTCCACCAGCGAAACCCCACCCCCTGCACCTGCCCATGCACCCAGGCCGTCATCCGCACGCGCTCGTTCGTCACCGCCTCATCTTCCCGCAGCGCCACTCTTGACTTCTGACGCCATTCTGCCGCACTATGACGTCGCTCATGACACCACAGTGACCATAGGAGGCACCGTGACGACATCAGAACCCGTCGGATCCATGATCCATGTCCGAGGGCTGGCCAAGACCTACACCGGACGGAAGGAACCCGTGCATGCCGTGCGGGGCGTCGATCTGGACGTCACTGCCGGCGAGATCGTCGGCTTCCTCGGCCCCAACGGCGCAGGCAAGACCACCACGCTGCAGATGCTCACCACCCTGCTGGAGCCGACCTCCGGCGAGGCCAGGGTCGCCGGCCACGACCTGCGCACCGACCCGGCGGGAGTGCGACGCTCGATCGGCTACGTCGCCCAGGGCGGCAGCGCCGGATCGGACGCCCGGGTCGGCGAGGAGATGCTGTATCAGGGCCGCTTCTACGGGCTGACCCGCCCGGAGGCACAGCGCCGCACCGACGAGCTGCTGGAGCGCCTCGACCTCGGCGGACTGGCCGGCCGGGACGTCAAGACGCTCTCCGGCGGGCAAAAGCGCCGGCTGGACATCGCCCTCGGCCTGGTGCACTCCCCCGCGCTGGTGTTCCTGGACGAGCCGACGACCGGGCTGGACCCGCAGAGTCGGTCCAACATGTGGGGTCACATCGCGGGGCTCCGGACCCGTGCCGGAACGACGGTGTTCATCACCACGCACTACCTGGACGAGGCGGACGCGCTGTGCGACCGGGTGCTGGTGATCGACGACGGACGGATCATCGCCACCGGCACTCCGGACGAGCTCAAGCGGCAGGTGTCCGGCGACCTGGTCGCGCTCGGCGTGACCGGCGATCCCGGCGAGGTGCTGGTGTTGGCCAGGCGACTGCCCGGGGCCACCGAGCCGGCGGTGGAGCCGGCCCCGGCGGCCGGGCTGGCCAGCGCCGGCGGGGCGGGCGCCAGCCGGGTCACCTTCCGGGTCCCAGACGGGGAACGCGTGGTGATCTCGCTGTTGCACGACCTGGAGTCGGCGGGCGTCGCCCTGACCGGCGTCTCGGTACACCGGCCCACCCTGGACGATGTGTTCCTGACCCTGACCGGGCGGACCCTGCGCGAGGAGGCGGCGTGATGACGCGCTCTGTTCGGGTGGCGGAGCCGATCGCCGTGGGCGCGGTGTCGCCCGCCGGCCCCGTCACCGCTGGTAGGCCCGCCGGGTCGAACCCACTCCGGGACACCCTGCTGGTGTTCTCCCGGGCGATCGGCATCTCGGTGCGCAACCCGGTCTGGCTGGTGATGGGCGCCGCGCAGCCGCTGCTGTACATCTTCTTGTTCGGCCCGTTGTTGGTGAAGTTCGCCGACATGCCGGGCTTCCCGCCGGGCAACGCGTGGCAGGTGTTCGTGCCCGCGATCCTGGTGCTGCTCGGCCTGTTCGGCGGCGCGTTTGCCGGGTTCGGGCTGATCTCCGAGTGGCGGGACGGCGTGGTCGACCGGATGCGGGTCACCCCGATGAGCAGATTCGCGCTGCTGTTCGGCCGGGTACTGCGGGACGTGGCAGTGCTCCTGGTGCAGGCCGTCCTGCTGGTGCTGGCCGGGGTGCTGATGGGGCTGCGCGCGCCGATCGGTGGAGTGATCGTCGCGATCCTGATCGTGGCCGTGATGGGGGTGACGATGTCCTCCGGCGGATACGCCGTGGCGCTGAAGGTCAAGAGCGAGGATGCGCTGGCACCCCTGGTGAACGGGATTATGGTGCCGCTGATGCTGCTGGCCGGCGTGATGCTGCCGATCACCAAGGGGCTGGCGCCGGACTGGCTGTACTACCTGTCGCGGTGCAACCCGGTGGTGTACGTGGTGGAGGCATGCCGGGCGGCGTTCCTGGGCGACTTCGCAAGCCATCAGTTCTGGATCGGGCTGGCGGTGGCGGTGGCGCTGGCCACAGTATGCGTGGCGTGGGCGTCACGGGTGTTCACCCGGCTGTCGCGCTGAGCTCGGGTGCTCGGGCTCGGGTGCTCGGGTGCTCGGGTGCTCGGGCTCGGGCTCGGGCTCGGGTGCTCGGGCTCGGGCTCGGGCAAGAATCGCACCTCGTCGGGATCATGGTCGGTATTCGCGCAGGTGGGCTCGACCTTGATCCCCGCGAGGTGCGAATTCTGACGGGCGCCAGGGGGAGGCCCTTGACCCGCGCCCACCGGCAATGAACCACCGCCACCGTCGCAGGGCGGCAGCCACCGGCCGGGGCCCGCGTCAGGCACTGATCGCGAGCGCGCGCCGGGTCGTCGTCACCACCCGACTTGGTTCCTGCGTGAGCATGCGCCAGGTGAAGTGCAGGGCCCGCCTGCCGGCCAGCAGCAGGTCGTTACCGCGGCGCCGGTCGTCCTCGAACCGCTCGGCGCCATGGAACTCCCGCCCGTCGATCTCGATACAGAGCGGATTCTCATCGAATGCGATGTCCAGGAAATACGTCGCACTCGGACAATCCAGCCGGACATTGGTCGACCAACCCGTGATCCCGGCGTCACGCAGTATCCGGTGCGCCAGCCGCTCCGCCTCGGACCAGGGGGCATCTCTCGAGTCCAACAGCATGCTTCGGCGATCGATGTTGCCGCGCCTGGCCGGAGTCAGGAGCATCGCTTGGTGCAGGCCCGCGAGCGTCGCTTGCCTACTGCGCAACGCCCGGTCGATCCCCTCACCGCCGCGCGCAGGCACCTGGTCGAGCGCAGTGAGCGCCGGCATCGTCAGCCGGATTCCAGCCCGGTCCAGGATCAGATCCCGGGGCACCACGCGCTTGACGAACCGGAATCCGGGTCGCCGCAGTGTGGTTCGACGCCCTGCGACTACGACCACATCCGGGATCATGTCCGGCCAATAGCTCAGCGCCGCGGCCGCATCTTCGACGATCACGGCTGTCGGGTCCCACACGCACGCGGCCACCGCACGCGTCTCCCAGTCGGTGGCGAGGTGCGGCAACGTGTAGACACCCGGTAGGACGGTGACGAGCTCTCCCCGCCCGCACAGCACCGTCAGCCGGCGCGCGAGTTCGGGGTGCTGCCGGCGGCCGACCACCGCGAGCCCGCTCAGCGCTCGGGTGATCTCCCAGTCCATCGAGCCATGATCGCGCCCCACGGCTCGCCCAGACCCGAACGCCCGAAAATGTGGATAACTCTGCGGCTCGGGCTCGGACTTGCGCTCGGGCTCGATCTCGGGCTGGGGGCGCGGGTTGAAGGGCGCGGGCCCGGCAAGACTCGCACCTCGTCGGGATCATGGTCGGTATCTGCGCAGGTGAGGGCAATCAAGATCCCGACGAGGTGCGAATTTTGACAAGCCACAGCCGACGCCGCCGACGCCACAGACGCCACGGGTACAACCGACGCCACAGTATGACTGCCCAGATACGGCCGCCGCACGACCTTGGCGGCACCGACACCCGGAACGCCGCGCGCGAGACAGGGTGCGCGACCTCCGGCAGCCCCTACCTGCGCGGTCTGCGGATGCCAACGCCATACAACATCACACCGGCCGCGCGTGGTGGTGTCAATCTCTGGACGTGATGACACCATTGTGTGCTAATGTGGTGTCATCACGGCGCCATCTTGACCCCGCTCATGCTGACGGAGGAGATCCCATGCACCCGACCATTCCCGCCGAGACCCTGCTGCGACACCTGACCGAGCAGGCCACCCGCGATCGCCGCATCCCTGGTCCACGACGCCCACTGCGGCACAGTGAGGCCGTGTTGCGCGGCGGCCGGGCGGCTGCCGCTACCTACTGACGGGCCGTGGTGGGCGCTGGCAGCGCGGGCAGAAGAATGACGACCGGTTCATGAAGGCGGCCCGCCGGATCGGAGCCCCGCATCGGCGGCACGGTAGCCCGGCCCGGCCGTAGGCATCCAGTGAACGCTCGAAGTAGCCGGACTCACCGTTGACGTTCACATACAGCGCGTCAAATGAGGTGCCGCCGACCGCCAGGGCACGCCGCATCACCTCCGCGGCCGCGTCCAGCACGGCCCCCACCGTCCGCGGGGCCAGCGACGCGGTAGCCCGCTCGAAGTGCACCCGGGCCGCCCACAGCGCCTCGTCGGCATAGATGTTGCCGATCCCGGACACCACCGACTGGTCCAGCAGCGCACGCTTGATCGTGGTACGCCGGCCACGGATGGTTCGCACCACGGCAGGGCGGCTGAACTCAGGGTCCAACAGGTCCCGGGCGATGTGCGCGATGGGCGCCGGCAATTCGGCCCCGCCCGGCGCGAACGACAGCCCCCCGAAGGTGCGCTGATCCAGGAAGTCCACCACGGGCCCGTCGTCCGCGAGGCGGACCCGAATCCGGACGTGCTGGTGCCTGACGCCGCCAGGGTCACTGACTCGGAACTGGCCGCTCATGCCCAGGTGGGCCAGCACCGCGTCACCGCCGTCCAGCACCCACCACAGGTACTTGCCGCGCCGTCGCACATCCAGCACCGTCCGGCCGGCCAGCACACCGGCAAAGTCGGCCGGTCCGCCCGGGTGACGTCGCACCGATCGGGCGCCCAACGCGCCGAATACCTGCACGGACTCGATCGTCCGGCCGGTCAGCGCGGCTGCCAGGCCGCGGCGCACCACCTCGACCTCGGGCAGCTCAGGCACTGTCGACCGTCGAGGCCAGATCAGGCGTCGGCGCGCTCCTGCAGGGCCTGGTAGGCCTGCGCGGCGGCGTGCTGCTCGGCCTCCTTTTTCGTGTGACCCACCCCGTGCCCGAGCACCTCGCCCCCGACCAATGCCCGCGCGGTGAACGTCTTGTCGTGATCGGGCCCCTCCTCGTCGATCTGATACTCCGGGACGCCAGCGCCAGCGGTCGCGGACAGCTCCTGCAGGGAGGTCTTCCAGTCCAGCCCGGCCCCCAACCGCGGCGCGGACTCCAGCAGGTCGGCGAAGATCCGCAGCACGGCGGCGCGCACCGGCTCCAACCCATGCTGCAGGTACAGCGCCCCGATCACCGCCTCGACCGAGTCCGAGACGATGGATGCCTTCTCCCGGCCGCCGGTCAGCTCCTCGCCGCGACCCAGCAGCAGCAGGTCCCCCAGGCCGAGTTCAGTGCCGACCGCGGCCAGGGCGTGCATGTTGACGATGGACGCCCGCAACTTGGCCAGCTGTCCCTCGGGCAGATCCGGGTGCGCGCGGTAGAGCTCATCGGTGATGATCACGCCCAGCACCGAGTCCCCCAGGAACTCCAGGCGCTCGTTGGTGGGCAGGCCACCGTTCTCGTACGCGTAGGAGCGGTGCGTGAGCGCCAGCTCCAACAGGTCGTCGGCCAGACCCAACTCCAGGCGACGCAGCAGCGCCGCCCGTGCACTCCCCCCGTCCCGGGCCGCCGAATCGGCCCGGTCGCGGGTATCAGACCCCGACAACCTGGCGGCCGTCGTACTGACCGCAGTTCGGGCACGCAACGTGCGGGGGCTTGAGCTCGCGACAGGCCCGGTTCGAGCATGGCTCCAGGGTCGGCGCGCTGGCCTTCCACTGGGCCCGGCGGGCGCGGGTGGTGCTGCGGGACTTCTTGCGCTTCGGAACGGCCACTTCTACTTCTCCTCGATCTCGCCGGCGCGGTGGCCGGTGGGTTCCAACAGGTTCGCCAACGCGGCCCACCGCGGGTCCAGTGTGTCATGCCGGTGGTCCGGCCCAACCGCGTCCAGGCGCTCGCCGCATTGCGGGCACAGGCCGGGGCAGTCCGGCGAGCACACCGGAGCCGACGGCATGACGAGCACCAGCTCGTCGTGGACCAGCGGCTCCAGGTCGATCAGGTCGTCGACCAGCCGCGGGACCTCGTCCTCGTCGGTGGTCTCGGCCGTGGTCGAGTCGGGGTAGGCGTACATCTCGCGCAGCGGGGCCCGCACCGTCAGCGTCATCTCCCGCAGGCAACGCGCGCAGCTCGCGGTCGCCTCGGCGGTGGCGGTCGCGGTGACCAGCACCCCTTCGGCCACCGATTCGAGCAACCCGGACAGGTGCACGTCGCCGCCGGTCGGGATCTCCACGACGGCGGTGGCGGTGCGTTCCGGGGCGGGCGCGTGCAGCTCCAGCGGATGCGACTGCCCGGGGCCGCGCCGCTTGGCGAGGCCCAGCGCCCGGGTGTCGATCACCCAGGGGGCGGCGTGCCGCGGGCGCGTGTCAGTCATGGCTCTCTCGCGTGGCGGTGGGCGGTCACGGGTGGACCGATGGCAACCGTTCCAGAGTAGTGGAGAATGCGCCCGGTTCCCAATCGGCGGGCTGAACCGGTCAGTCCCGGTAGTCGGCAGCCACCCCGGAGCGCAGTGCGGAACGCCCGCGGCCGACGGTGCGCAGCGTCTTGGTGAGGGTCTCCTCCAGCTCCGCGAGCCGGCCGTCCACGTATTGGTCGCATTCTCCGCGCAGCCGGTCGGACTCGCCGTGCGCGGCGTCCAGAATGTGCGCGGACTCGGCGTGCGCCGCCTGCACCACCTCGGAGGTGGACACCAGCCGCGCTTGCTCGGCCTGCCCGTCGGCGACGGCCCGCTCGTAGGTAGCCCGGCCGGCGGCGACCAGCCGATCCGCCTCACCGTGGCCGCGGGAGACCAGCGAGTCGTGCTGGTCCTGCCCGGCCTGGACGGTCCGGTCGGCGTCGGCCTGGGCGCGCGCCAGGATGGCCTCGGCCGCCTTGGTGGCCTCCTCGATCAACCGGTCCGCCTCGGCCCGCGCTCCCGCCACCGTGCCGGCGGCCTCGTTCTGCGCAGTTGCGACCAGCCGATGCGCCTCGGTCTCCGCCTCCGCGAGGGTCTGCTCCGCGCTGGAGCGCGCCTCGTCGATCATCTGATCGCGGTGGTCGAGCACGTCCTGGGCGTCGTCGAGCTCCCCGGGGACGGCGTCGCGGACATCGTCCAGCAGGTCCAGCACGTCGCCGCGAGGCACCACGCAGGATGCCGTCATCGGCAGCCCTCGGGCCTCCTCGACCAGGGTCACCAGTTGGTCGAGCGCCTCGAACACCCGATACACGCTTGATCCTCCCGTCGGCGTCACCGCGCCCGCCGCGGCGGGTTCAGTGTGTCAAGAACGGACCCGCCGGTCGGGGAGCCACGCGGGACCGACCGGGCGCTACCGCCGCGTCAGGGGGGTGGGCAGCTTGCGGCGCAGCGCCGCTGTTACCTCCGCAGGCAGCAGCGCCGACACGTCTCCGCCGTAGCTGGCAACCTGCTTGACCAGGGATGAGGACAGGAACGAGTGCTCTGGGCTGGTCGGGATGAACAGCGTGTCCACGTCGGCCAGGCCGGAGTTCATCTGGGCCATCTGCAGCTCGTAGTCGAAGTCCGACACCGCGCGCAGGCCCTTGACGATGGCGCTGATGTGCCGGCGCCGGCAGTAGTCCACCAGCAGGCCCTGGAACGAGTCGACCGAGACGTTGTCCCAGCCGGCGGTGGTGGCGCGCAGCAGTTCCAGCCGTTCTGCGGTGTCGAACAGACCGGTCTTGTTGGGGTTGACCAGCACGGCAACGGTGACGGTGTCGAACAGGCGCGCCGCCCTGGCGATGATGTCCAGGTGTCCCAGGGTGGGCGGGTCGAACGACCCGGGGCACACCGCGTGCGTCATGATGCGCGACCGTAGCAGACCAGGGTGTCGCCGTACCGGCGGGTCCGCACCCCGTGCCACGGCTCCGGCCAGTCGAATTCTCCGGCCCGCGCGGCCAGTTCCAGCACCACATCCGTGGCCGGGCGCAGCCGGCCGGCGGCGCGCAGGGCGGCCAGGATCTCGCGCAGCGCGTCGCCCGGCAGCGTGTACGGCGGGTCAGCGACCACGATGTCGAAGGCCTCACCCGGGGTGCGGGCAAAGTCCGCGGCGTCGCCGGGGAACACCGTCACCGCAGTGGGCTCAGCGGCCTCCAACGCCTGAATATTGGCGCGGATCGCGGCCAGTGCAGCCCGATCCCGCTCCACCAGCACCACCCGTGCGGCGCCGCGGGAGGCGAGCTCCAGGCCAAGCGCTCCGGTGCCGGCATACAGATCCAGCACGGACGCGCCGTCCAGTCCGCCGGTGGCGGCCAGCGCGTTGCCGATCGCGGCGCGCACCTTCTCGCCGGTGGGCCGGGTGACGGTGCCGGCCGGGACGACCAGTCGACGCCCACGCCAGCGCCCACCGACGATCCTCGTCACCGCCGGGCTCCCGTCACCGTCGGCTCACCGCTGGCTCAGCACGACGAGCAGGTCGCCACCCTCCACCTGCTGCACCCGGCCGATCGCCGTGCGGGCCACGGTGCCGGCGGTGGGGGCAGTGATGGAGGCCTCCATCTTCATCGCCTCGATGGTGGCCACGACCTGGCCGGCGGCCACCGTGTCCCCCTCGGCGACGGTGAGCGTGACCGCCCCGGCGAATGGCGCCGCGATGTGATGCGGGTTCCCGGGGTCGGCCCGCTCGGCGACCGGCACGTTCACGGCCACCGACCGGTCGCGGATCTGCAGCGGACGCAGTTGCCCGTTGAGCGTGGTCACGACCGTACGCATGCCCTTCTCGTCCGGCTCGCCGATGGCCTCGATGCCGGCGATCAATTGCACGCCGGGCTCCAGGTCGATCACGTGCTCGGTCCCGGGGGCCAGCCCGTACAGGTAGTCCGCGGTGGGCAACACGGCGATGTCGCCGTACTCGTCGCGCAACTCGCCGAAGGAGCGCGACGGCGCCGGGAACAGCAGCCGGTTCAGAGTGGGGCGCGGATCGGCGGCCAAGTCTTCGGCATCCTGATCGGACAGTGTTCCGGTGCGCGGGGCGTGACTCCGGCCGGCCAAGGCCTTGCTGCGGAACGGTTCCGGCCAGCCGCCAGCCGGCTCCCCCAGCTCCCCGGACAGGAACCCGATCACCGAGTCGGGGATGTCGAACCGGCCCGGATCGGCCTCGAACTCGGACGGGCTCACACCGGCACCGACCAGATGCAGTGCCAGGTCCCCCACCACCTTGGACGACGGGGTGACCTTCACCAGCCGGCCGAGCATGGCGTCGGCGGCGGCGTAGGTGGCCTCGATCTGCTCGAAGCGATCGCCCAGACCCAGCGCGATGGCCTGCTGGCGCAGGTTGGACAGCTGCCCACCGGGAATCTCGTGCCGGTACACCCGCCCGGTAGGTGAGCGCAGGCCGGACTCGAACGGCGCGTACAGGGCGCGGACGGCCTCCCAGTACGGCTCCAGGTCCTGTACCGCCGACAGTGTCAGCCCGGAGGCCCTGTCGGTGTGGTCGGTGGCGGCGACCAGCGCGGACAGCGGAGGCTGGCTCGTGGTGCCGGACATCGGGGCGCTGGCGGCGTCCACGGCGTCCACGCCGGCGTCGATCGCGGCCAGCAGGGTGGCCAGCTGCCCGCCGGCGGTGTCGTGGGTGTGCAGGTGCACCGGCAGGTCGAAGCGTTTCCGCAACGCGGTAACGAGGATCCGAGCGGCCGGGGCGCGCAGCAGGCCGGCCATGTCCTTGATGGCCAGGATGTGCGCCCCAGCGTCGACGATCTGCTCGGCCAGGCGCAGGTAGTAGTCCAGGGTGTAGAGCGTCTCGGCGGGGTCCGCCAGGTCCGCGGTGTAGCACAGCGCGACCTCGGCGATGGACGTGCCGGTCTCGGCGACCGCGTCGATGGCCGGGCGCATCTGCTCGATGTCGTTGAGGGCGTCGAAGATCCGGAACAGCTGGATACCGGTGTCGGCGGCGGTGGCCACGAACCGCCGGGTGACCTTTTCCGGATAGGGCGTGTAGCCGACGGTGTTGCGGCCGCGCAGCAACATCTGTAGGCAGATGTTGGGTAGCGCCGCGGACAGCGTTTCCAGCCGCTCCCACGGATCCTCGCCGAGGAAGCGCAGCGCGACGTCGTAGGTGGCGCCGCCCCAGGCCTCGATGGACAGCAGTTGCGGGGTGAGCCGGGCCACGGCCGGGGCGACGGCGGCCAGGTCGCGGGTGCGGACCCTGGTGGCCAGTAGCGACTGGTGGGCGTCGCGGAAGGTGGTATCGGTGACGGCGACGGCGGACTGCGCGCGCAACTGGCGGGCGAAGGCCGCCGGTCCGAGCTCGGCCAACCGCTGCCGACTGCCAGGCGGCGGCCCGGCCTCGGGCAGCCGGGGCAGCTTGCTGCGCGGCTCGGCGAGCACCGCCGGACGGTCGCCGTGCGGCTTGTTGACGGTGACGTCGGCGAGGTAGCTCAGCAGCTTGGTGCCGCGATCGGCGGAGTGCCGGGCGGTCAGCAGCTGCGGGTGCTGCTCGATGAACGAGGTAGTCACGCCGCCGGCCGCGAAGTCCGGATCATCCAGCACCGCCTGCAGGAACGGGATGTTGGTGGCGATGCCGCGCACCCGGAACTCCGCAAGCGCCCGTCGGGCCCGGCGCAGCGCCTGCGGCCAGTCGGCGCCCCGGCAGGTCAGCTTGACCAGCAGCGAGTCGAAGTGTGCGCTGACCTCGGCGCCGGCATGCACCGTGCCACCGTCCACCCGCACTCCGGCCCCGCCGGGCGAACGGTAGGTGATGATGCGGCCGGTGTCCGGGCGGAACCCGTTGGCCGGGTCCTCGCTGGTGACCCGGCACTGCAGCGCCGCCCCCCGGACGGTGACGGCGTCCTGGGTCAGACCCAGACCGGCCAGGGTTTCGCCGGCGGCGATGCGGATCTGGCTGGAGACCAGGTCGATGTCGGTGATCTCCTCGGTGACGGTGTGCTCCACCTGAATCCGTGGATTCATTTCGATGAAATGGTGCCGTCCGTCGGTGCCCAGCAGGAACTCCACCGTGCCGGCGTTCACGTAGCCGATCTGCCGGGCGAAGGCGACGGCGTCCGCGCAGATCGCCTGCCGGATGGCCGGGTCGAGCCCCACAGCGGGGGCCACCTCGATGACCTTCTGGTGCCGCCGCTGCACCGAGCAGTCCCGCTCGTACAGGTGGATCGCGGCGCCGGAAGCGTCGGCGAGAACCTGCACCTCGATGTGCCGCGGGTCGACCACCGCCCGTTCCAGAAACACGGTCGGGTCGCCGAACGCGGACTCGGCCTCGCGCATCGCGGTCCGGATCGCCTCAGGAAGGTCGTCCGGATGGTCGACGCGGCGCATGCCGCGACCACCGCCACCGGCGACCGCCTTGACGAACACCGGGAAACCGACCGCCGCCGCCCCGGCGACCAACTCGTCGGCGTCCGCGGACGGCGGCGTGGACTCCAGCACCGGCAGCCCGGCCTCGCGGGCGGCAGCCACGGCGCGGGACTTGTTGCCCGCCAGCTCCAGCACCTCGGCCGGCGGCCCGATGAAGGCGATACCGGCGTCCGCGCACGCCTGGGCCAGGTTCGGGTTCTCCGACAGGAAGCCGTATCCCGGATAGACCGCGTCGGCGCCGGCGGTGCGGGCGGCGGCGACGATCTCGTCGACGTCCAGGTAGGCGCGCACCGGATGCCCGACCTCACCGATCTGGTACGCCTCGTCGGCCTTTTGCCGGTGGGTGGAGTTGCGGTCCTCGTACGGATACACGGCCACGGACGGCACGCCCAGCTCGTAGGCGGCGCGGAAGGCACGGATGGCGATCTCGCCGCGGTTGGCAACCAGGATCTTGGCAAACATGGTGGGCATCTTTCTCGTCGGGTTTCTCGTCGGGGCGGTCGGATGGTGCTGCCTGTCGAGGCCGGGCGAGTTCCTGGTCGGTGTGATGACGCTATCGCGCCGGGCGATTCGACCCGTCATCGACGCCGACCGGGTGGCCGGCCCGTGAAGGGGAACCGCGCCGTCCGCGTCGGGCCGTGCGGGTACCGGGCCGATCCGCACCACCATCTGGCCGGGTGTGCGGCAGTCACCGCTATCCCTTGGCCAGGTAATCCTGGCCCTCGGCGTCCACGATCGCGTCCGCCATGGCCGCCAGCCCCGGCATGCCGGCCATCTCGGGATCATCGCTCACCAGCTCGATCGCATCCTCCCTCGCCTGCTCGATCACCGGTCGGTCGCGCAGCAGCGACAGCAGCTTGAGTGAGGAGTTCCGACCCGCCTGGCTGGTGCCCAGCACGTCGCCCTCCCGGCGCAGGCTCAGGTCCGCCTCGGCCAGCAGGAACCCGTCCCCGGTGGCAGCGACCGCGTCCAGCCGGGCCCGGCCGGGTGTTCCGGCCTGAGCCTCCGACACCAGCAGGCACACCCCCGGCACGCCGCCCCGCCCCACCCGGCCACGCAGCTGATGCAGCTGCGACATGCCGAACCGCTCGGCGTCCATGATCACCATCACCGACGCGTTGGGCACGTCCACCCCGACCTCGATCACGGTGGTCGCGACCAGCACGTCGATGTCGCCGGCGGCGAAGGCGCGCATCACGGCGTCCTTGTCGGCCGAGGCCATCCGGCCGTGCAGCAGGTCCAGCCGCAGCCCGGCCAGCGGGCCGGCGCGCAACTGCTCCGCGACGTCCAGCACGGCCAGCGGCGGACGCCGCTGCGAGACCTCGTCACCGCCCCGCTCGCCCACACCGTCGCCGTCGTACGGCTGGTCAGCCCACCCCTCCTCGCCGGCGTCGTCACCGATCTTCGGGCACACCACGTAGGCCTGGTGCCCGGCGGTGACCTCCTCACGAATGCGCTGCCAGGCCCGGTCCAGCCAACCCGGCTTCTCCGCCGACGGCACCACCGTGGTGGACACCCCTGCCCGGCCCACCGGCAGCTGCGACAGCGTCGAGGTATCCAGATCGCCGTACACCGTCATCGCCACGGTGCGCGGGATCGGGGTGGCCGTCATCACCAGAACGTGCGGCGGGCTGGCGGCGGGATCCTTGGAACGCAACGCATCCCGCTGCTCCACCCCGAACCGATGCTGCTCGTCGATCACCACCAGACCGAGGTTGGGAAAGATCACGTCCTCACTCAGCAGGGCGTGCGTACCCACCACGATGCCCGGCTGACCCGACGCGATATCCAGCAGCGCCCGTCTCCGGGTGGCCGTCGAGCTCGACCCGGTCAGCAGCGTCACCGCGATCGCCTCCGGCGCGCTGCCCAACTCGCCACCCATCCCCAGCGGCCCCAGCACCGCGCGCAGCGAACGGGCGTGCTGTGCGGCCAGTACCTCGGTGGGAGCCAGCATCGCCGCCTGCCTCCCGGAGTCGATCACCTGCAGCATCGCCCGCAGCGCGACCACCGTCTTACCCGAGCCCACCTCGCCCTGCAGCAGCCGGTTCATCGGGTGAATGGTCGCCAGATCCCGGGCGATCACCTCGCCGACGTCGCGCTGGCCGTCGGTCAGGGTGAACGGCAGCGCGCCGTCGAACGCATCCAACAGCTTGCCCGGCACCGGAGGGCACGGTTCGGCGGGAAATTCCCTGGCCCGGGCGCGCCGGCGAGCCAGCACCAGCTGCAGCGCCAGCGCCTCGTCGAAGCGCAGCCGATGCTGGGCACGCTCCAGCAGCTCGGCGCTCGCCGGACGGTGGATGTTGCGCAGCGCGGTGTCCAGATCGATCAGCCCGCGGCCGGCCAGCAGCACCCCGGGCACCGGATCGGCGATCGGCCCGAGCACCTGCAGCACCTGCCGGACGGAGCGCTGCACCAGGGCGGCCGTGAGCCCGTCGGAGAGCGGGTAGACCGGGATCAGCCCGCCGGCAAAGGTTTCCAGCAGCTCCAGCACGCCGGCCACGTCACCGATCTGCCCGTCCGTGGTGGCCACATCGGGGCCGGACAGTTGCAGCGTGGTGCGAAAGGCGCTGACCTTGCCGGAGAACAGCGCCTCCATGCCGGGGAGCAGCTTCTCGCTCATCCACGGCTGGTTGAAGAAGGTGCAGGTCAGCGGGCGCCTTCCATCGGTGACGTGCACCGTGGTGATGTGCCGCGGCCGGCGCTGACCGGGCTTGCGCGGCAGCGGGCGGGTCTCGACCTTCACAATGCGCGCCCAGACCGTGGCGCGGTCGCCGACCTTCAACTGGGCCAGATCGGTGAGCTTGCCGCGCTCGGAGTACCGGCGGGGATAGTGCCGCAGCAGATCCCCGATGGTGAGCAGGGACGCCTTGGCGAGCGGTGCCGCCGTCCTCCCGCCGAGCACGTCTCGCAGCGGCGTGGCCATCGCTGGTGTGTCCCGCTGCTGCACGTGACCGCCTTCCTGCGGCTGCGCGGCGCGTCCCCCGCTCCGTCCCCTGCCCGCGCACCCATCCTGCACCGTGCGGCCGACACCCCCGCCGACACCCCGGTCGACGATCCGCCGCCAGGACGCCCGTCGGGGTCATGGTCCGAACGCGCCGAACCGGTCAGTACCGGAAGTCCTGCACCCCGGAGATGTCGGTGCCCGAGTCGACGAAGTGCGACGGATCGATGCCACGCGCGTCGTCCCCCACGCTGTGGCTGGACACCAGGTGCTCGGTCAGCAGGCGACGGACCTCATCGGGATCGCGATCGGCCAGCGCCGACACGATGGCGGCGTGCTCGCTGGCGTTGCTCCGGGCCGACGCTTCCGAGTGGCCGATCACCATCCGGTACCGGCTGACCCGGTGCAGGACTCCGTCCAGCAGGGACGTCAGCACCGCATTGCCGGACATCGACACCAGGGTCAAATGAAACGCCCGGGTGAGTGCGGACAGGTCGCTCTCGCTCGAGCGGGCCCGCCGCCGCATCTGGGCGATGTTGGCGCGCAGCGCGGCCAGATCCTGACGACTCGGCCCGTTGGCCGCGGCGGTGGCGGCGGCGGGGGGCTCGAGCACCAGCCGAGCCTGTTGGATGTCGCGCAACTCGCGCCAGGACAGCGGAGTCACGACCGCCCCGACATTCGCCACCACCTGCAGCGCGCCCTCGGAAGCCAACCGGGCGATCGCCTCCCGGACGGGGATCTTGGAGACCTCCAGGTCCCGGGAGATCCGGTCCGCGTTGACCCGGGCCGTCGGCGGCAGCCGGCCGGCGGACACCTCCCCGCGTAGCCAGCGGTACACCTGGTCGGACTTCGAGCCTTCGCCGTCCAGGCCGGATCGTTCGGCGGGAGCGTGGGTACCGCTCGCTATCGCAGGGGTTCTCCTGGTCACGCTCCCCTCCTACGGGTCCTACAGGCCGATCGCGACAGATCGGCGGAAGATGTCGACGCCACCGATCATGCCGTCCGGCGTGTACTGCACGCCGAGCGGCTTGGCCAGAAACGATTGTGTCTCGGACTCCCGGCAGGTCCGTATCCGATGTCCCCGACCGGCCAGGTCGGCCAGCACGTCCTGCGGGATGCGGTCATCGATCCGCACGTCGGCGACCGCCGGGCCCACCGGCGCAGAGGGGTCGGCACCCTCGCAATGCAAGCGAGGAGCGGCGATGGCCTGCTGGACGTCCATCCCGAAGTCCACCATGTTCACGATCACCTGGAACATCGCGCCGACCACCCGCCGTCCGCCCGGGGCGCCCAGTGCCGCCACCACCCGGCCGTCCTTGAGCACCAGCGTGGGCGTGGCATGCCCCACCTGTTTCACCCACGGCGCCACGGAGTTCGGGGTACCCGGTTCCGGGTTCATCCACATGGTCACGTCGTACAGGTTCAGCCCGGTACCGGGCGGGACGAAGCAGGAACCGAAGGCCAACCCCAGGGTCTGGGTCAGGGTGACGACCGTGCCGTCGCCATCGGCAGCGATCAGGTGGGTGGTGTCGCTGCCACCCGGGTCGCCGTTCGGCGGGCCGGCCGAACGGTGCCCGCCCGGCTCGTACGCCCAGGGATCGCCGGGCCGGGTGTGGGTCGGCCGTCGGTCGCGTGGAATGCCATCCACCAGGCCGGCCGCGTAGGCCTTGTCGACCAGGCCCGCCATCGGGACCGGAGTGCGTTCCGGGTCGCCGACGTAGAGGAACCGGTCCGTCCACGCCTGCCGCATGATCTCAGCCAGCAGGTGCAGGCAGTCGCCGGAATATCGCGGTCGATCCGCCAGCTCGAAATGCTCGGCCAGATTGAGCATCTCCAGCAGCGTGACCCCGCCGTTCGGGCCGGAGTTGGTGATGATCTGGTAACCGCGGTAACTGCCGCACAGCCCATCGGTGCGCTCCGGACGAAAGCGCGCCAGGTCCGCCGCGCACAACACCCCGCCGGCCGCCTGCACCCCGTCGGCGATCGCCGCCGCGGTATCCCCGCGGTAGTACTCGTCGGCGCCGCCGGCCGCCACCCTGGCGATGGTGTCGGCCAGGTCGGGCTGTCGGACCTCGATCGCGTTGCCCTGGTAAAACCCCGCCGGCCGCGGGATTCCGTGCGACAGGAAGATCCGGGCCATTTCCGGGAATCGCGCGACGTGCTGGTATTCCGATGCGAAGTGGAAGGTGTCTTCGCCGTCGGGTTCGAAGCCGGTGCGGGCCAACTGTTCGGCAGGGCGAAGGAGATCAGACCACGGCACAGTTCCGTGGTTGCCGTGCAGCGCCGCCAACCCGGCAACGTGGCCGGGCACCCCCACCGAGAGCGGCCCGCGCTCGTGTGCATCGTCGCGCACCGGCCGCCACCCGAAGGCCGCGCTACCGCTGTCTCGAGGCCGCAGGTACGGCACGAAGGTGTCCTCGGCAAGGCCGGAAGGGGTGCGCCCGTAGAAGGTGATCTCCTGCGTCCGCCCGGTGCTGGCGGAGTGATGCAGCAGCACGCCGACGCCGCCCATGGAATTCATCGCGGTCTCCCGGACAGCGGTGACGAACGACATCGCCGTGATGGCGTCCACCGCCGTGCCCCCCTCCGCCAGCACCCGCGCACCCTCCTGCGCGGCCTGCAGGTTGTGACTGACGACCATTCCCTTGCTGCCATGGGCGGCCTTCTTACCGACGATTCGTTCGCTATTGCTCACGCGGGCTCCTGATGTTGACAAGAATCGAGGTGGCTATTGACAGGACTAGATCGTATCCGATACTACTTTACGAACGCTAGATGGCAGGAGGAAAACAACGCCGTGGACGACCGACCGGCCGGGCCTCTGGAACGGTACTTCGAAGACTTCGCGGTCGGCGACGTTTATCGTTTCCCGTTGGGCCGCACCATTACCGAGGCGGACAACGTGTGGTTCAGCCTGCTGACCATGAACACCAACCAGCTGCACTTCAATACCGAGTTCGCGTCCGCCACCGAGTTCGGACGACCATTGGTCAACTCCGGGTTCTCCGTGGCGTTGGTGCTCGGCATGAGCGTCAGCGACGTCAGTGCGCAGGCGATCGCCAACCTCGGGTGGACCGATATCGAACTGACCCGGCCGCTGTATGTCGGGGACACGGTTTACACCCGCAGCACCGTGACAGGGGCCCGGCCGTCGCGCTCCCGACCGGGAGACGGCATCGTCAGCGTGCTGACCAGCGGCATCAATCAGCGCGGCGAGGAGTTCCTGCGGTTTCGCAGATCGTTCCTGGTTCGCGGCCGCGCGCATCGAATCGACGTGTTCCCCCACACTGCGCCGGACGCCGTCGACGATGCGGGACTGGACGAACAGCCGTGACGACACCCACGTCCGGCCCGAGCGCCGCGGCCCGCGGACGCCCCCTGCAGGATGTTCGGATCATTGCGATCGAGCAATACGGCGCCGGACCGTTCGGCTCGATGCAGCTGGCCGACCTCGGTGCCGAGGTCATCAAGATCGAGGATCCCGGAGTAGGCGGCGATGTCGGCCGCTACGTCCCGCCGTTCCAGGACGGTGAGGATTCACTGTTCTTCCAGTCGTTCAACCGTGGCAAGCGGTCCCTATCGCTGGATCTGGCGACCTCAGCCGGCCGGGATGTCTTTCACGACCTGGTGCGGGTCAGCGATGCGGTGTACTCCAACTTGCGCGGCGACGTCCCGGCGCAGCTGGGTATCACCTATCGCGACCTGCGCGAGTTCAATCCTGCCATCGTGTGCTGTTCGCTGTCCGGCTTCGGCATGACGGGACCGCGAAGCAGCCAGGGCGGATACGACTACATCGTGCAGGCGTTGGCCGGCTGGATGTCGATCACCGGCGAACCGGACGGTCCCCCGGTCAAGTCGGGACTGTCTGTCGTGGACTTCTCCGGCGGTCTGGTGGCGGCGCTGGCGCTCGTCGCCGGGGTGCACCAGGCCCGTCGGGACGGGCTCGGGACGGACTGCGACATCAGCCTGTTCGAGACCGCGCTGGCCATGCTCACCTACCTCGGCACCTGGCACCTGACCGGCCAGTACGTGGCACAGCGAACCGCGCATTCCGCGCACCCCTCGCTGGTCCCGTTCCAGTCCTTCCGGACCTCGGACTCCTGGATCGTCGTGGGGTGCGCGAAGGAGAAGTTCTTCCGGCGCATGGCACATGCCATCGGTCGCGGCGACCTGTTGGACGACCAGCGGTTCACCGACTTCGCGGCCAGACGTACCCACCGCGATGCGCTGATACCGATCCTGGAATCGGTGTTCGCGGCTCGCAGCACGGCACAGTGGGAAGCGCTGCTCACCGGCGCGGGCGTGCCCTGTGGCGGCGTCCAGACCGTGGCCGAGGCACTATCGGACCCTCAGTCTCTGGCGCGTTCATCGGTGGTGGAACTGGAGCATCCGCGCTGGGGCACGCTCCGGCAGGTGGCCAGCCCGCTGCGGCTCGGCGACGATCCGATTGCCGTGCAACGCGCCCCCAGCCGCAACGAACACGCTCGCCAGATCCTCGGCGATCTGCTGGGGCTGTCCCCGGACGCGATCGCAGACCTGCGAGCGGCGGGCGCATTCGGCGACAGTCGGCCGACGGGCGGTGCAGGGACGACGAGCGCGGAGCCGGGATGACGGCGCTCACGGCTGAACCGGTCTCGCCTGTCGAACAGAACGGGGCGCTGTTCGCCCTGCGCGGTCTGACGGTGGACTTCCTGACCCCGCACGGGCCGGTACGCGCCATCGACGGCGTCGACCTCGCGCTCCGCCCGGGCGAGACCCTTGGTCTGGTAGGTGAGTCCGGCTCGGGAAAGACGGTCGGCACGCTGGCGCCGTTGGGTCTGCTTCCGGGGCGCACCCCGGTCCGGGTCGGCGGCACGGCCGAATTCGACGGCACGGATCTGCTCGGTCTGAGCCCGCGGGAACGACGCGAGATGCTCGGCAGAGACATCGGCGTGGTGTTTCAAGATCCAATCAGTGCGCTGGATCCGGTGCAACAGGTGGGAGACCAGATCGCTGAAACGCTGCGCCTGCGGGATCGGCGACTGTCCCAGCGCGCGGCCAGGTCGCGGGCGATCGACCTGTTGCGTGCGGTCGGCGTACCGGATCCAGCCGGGCGGATTCGGGCCTACCCACACGAGTTCTCCGGTGGAATGTGCCAGCGCGTGGTGATCGCGATCGCGATGGCGAACCGGCCCCGCCTGGTTATCGCCGACGAGCCGACGACGGCCGTCGATGCCACCGTCCAGGCCCAGCTGATGGAGTTGCTGGCGCAGCTCCAGGCCGAGTCGGGCAGCGCCATCCTGCTGATCACCCACGACCTCGCGCTGGTGGCGCAAACGGCCGACCGCATCTGCTTGATGTACGCCGGCAAGGTCGTGGAATCGGCGCCGACCACGTCGTTCGTGCACCATCCGGCGCACCCCTATGGAATCGGACTGCTGGCCGGCCGCGCCGACGCAACCGAGCGGCGACGTCGGCTGCCAGTGATCCCCGGCAGAATCCCCGATCTCACCGCCATGCCGCCGGGCTGCCGATTCGAACCCCGCTGCTTTCGCGGCTCGGGTGACGCGCTGTGCCAGCAAGCCGTCCCGCAGGCACGGATCGTGGACGACCACACCGTCGCCTGCCACTACCCCGGGAGCGAGCCGGCTCCTACCGTCACCGACCAACCCGTCGCGGCGCCCACGCAGCCATCCGGCGACGAGTCAACTCCACGCACCGCCCTGCTGGAGGTCCGCGGCCTGGCCAAGGAGTTCCCCATCAGATCGACGGCGCTACGGCGTCGGATCGGCCAGGTACAAGCGGTCGACGGAATCGACCTCGATCTCGCAGCAGGCGAGACACTGGCGCTGGTGGGCGAATCCGGGTGCGGCAAGTCCACGACGGGGCGGTTGATCCTGCGCTTGTTGGATCCGACCGGCGGGACGGTCCGCGTGGCGGGCCACGATATCGCCTCGCTGTCGTCGTCGGAGCTCCGTCACGCCCGCACCACCATGCAGATGGTGTTCCAGGACCCGCTGGGATCGCTCAACCCCCGGTTGACCGCCGCGGAGAACATCGCCGATCCGTTGCGCGCCATGGGAATGCCCAAACCCGAACGGCATGCCCGTATCGCCGAGCTCCTCGCCGAGGTGGGCTTGCACCCCGGTCACGCCACCCGGCTGCCCACGGAGTTCTCCGGAGGGCAGCGGCAACGTATCGGCATTGCCCGGGCGCTATCGGTCCGGCCCAGCCTCGTCGTCCTGGACGAGCCGGTCGCTTCCCTGGACGTGTCGGTCCAGGCGCAGATCATCAATCTGCTAATGGCGCTGCAGGAGACCTACCGCACCGGCTATGTGTTCATCAGTCACGACCTGTCCGTCGTGCGGCACATCAGTGACCGGACCGCCGTGATGTATCTGGGCCGCATCGTGGAGACAGGGCCGACCGCCGCGATCTTCGACGATCCACAGCATCCCTACACGCAAGCGCTGATATCGGCCGCTCCCGCGCTGGGCGCGGCACGGGAACGCATTGTCCTGCCGGGCGAGCCACCCAGCGCCACCAGCCTGCCGACCGGCTGCCGATTCCGCACGCGGTGCGTCCGCGCCACCGCGATCTGCGGCGAACTCGAGCCGCCGCTGGCGCGGGTCGGCACCGGCGCGATCACGGTCGCCTGTCATCACCCCGGCGCTGCCGATCTGGACCGGGTCCGATCATGACGGACCCGACGGCATCCCGCATCTCGTCGCGGATGGCGGCGCGGCTCCTCTCCGGGGTGCGCAGCGCGCGGGCAATCAGCGCCGGAGCGGCGTTTCTCATCGTGGTGTTGGTGCTGTCCGTTCTGGCGCCGGTGATCCTGCCCAGTGGCCCGCTGGATCAGACCGGCGCACAGCTCGCGGCACCGAGCCTGGCCCACCTGTTCGGAACCGACGAGCTTGGACGGGACATTCTGGCGCGCTGTCTGGTGGGCGCCCGGTCCACCCTGCTCGTCGCCGTCGTCGCCGCCGCGTCTGCCTCGGTGGTCGGGACCGCCGTCGGTGTGGTGGCCGGCTACCTCGGCGGATGGATCGATGCGCTTGCCATGCGCGTCATCGACGTTCTGCTCGCCCTGCCGTCCATTCTGATCGCCCTGGTCATCGTCGCGCTGTTGGGGCCAAGCTCCACCAACGTGGTCATCGCCATCGCGATCGTCGAAGTGCCGGCCTTCGCGCGACTGGCCAGGGCCAGCACGATGTCCCTGACACAGCGTCCCTTCGTCGAGGCCGCGCGTGCCAGCGGCTATGGCCGGATGGCGACGATGTGGCGAGCGATCCTGCCGAACGCGCTGTCGCCGGTGGCCGTGCAGCTGATCGTGGCGTCGGCCTCCGCGATCCTCGTGGTGGCCGCCCTCTCCTTCTTGGGATTGGGCGAACAACCACCAGCGCCCTCGTTGGGCGGCATGCTCAAGTCCTCGCAGCTCTACCTCGGTCATGCCCCGTGGTATCCGGTGTTTCCGGGCGTCCTGGTGACGGCGCTGGTCGCCGCCTTCTCCGCGATCGGCACCGGCCTGGCGCGCCTGGTGTCCGATCACCGACCCGCCGTGACAGCCGCGGTAGGGCAATCATGACCGGCTACGTATTGCGGCGCCTGGCGCAGTTCATCCCGGTGTTGTTCCTTGCCTCCATTGCGGTGTGGGCCATCATCTACGCGGCGCCGGGCAGTCCCGCGCTGGCGTATGCCGGCGAGAACGCCACCGACGAGCAGGTGGCGGCCATATCGCGGCAGATGGGCCTGGACCAGCCGATATACGTGCAGTACCTGCGCTGGCTCGGCCACCTATTGGCCGGAGACCTCGGGCACTCGGCGATCAGCGGACTGCCTGTCGGTGGGCTGCTACTGGACCGAATACCGGCGACCATCTGGCTCGGCTTCGCCGCGGTGTTGCTCGGCACACTGATCGGGCTGCCGCTGGGGGCCGCACAGGCACTGCGACCCCGCTCCGCGACCGCCAGGATCGTCGGCCTGTACCAGTCGATCGGTCTGGCACTTCCCACGTTCTGGGTAGGCCTGCTGCTGGCCCTCGGACTGTCCGTCTCGCTCCACCTGCTGCCGATTCCAGCGCAGTACATCCCACCATGGTCAGCGCCAGGAATGTCCCTGCGACACATTGCCATGCCGGCACTGACGATCGCCATCCTGGTCGGGGCGATCGTCTCCCGGTTCTTTGCCACGGCCCTGGGTGAATCGCTGCAGGCGGACTTCATCCGCCTGGCCCGTTCCAAGGGAGCCCCCGAACGCTCGGTCGTGGTGCGACATGGTGCGCGGAACGCCCTGCTGCCGACCGTGACCGTGATCGGCCTGCAACTCGGATCGTTGTTCGGTGGCGCCGTCGTCACCGAAGTGGTCTTCAACTACCCCGGCATGGGCCGGTTGTTGTTCAACGCGGTCGTCGCCCGCGACTACCCGCTGGTTCAGGGTGCCGTGATGTTCATCGTCGTGGTGTTCCTGGTTCTCAATCTGCTCGTCGACCTGCTGTACGCCCGTCTGGACCCGCGGGTCCGGGTGGAGCGTGGATAGCCGCGCCCCACACCCCGTGCCAATCCACCGAAAGGAATCCAGCATGACCACGGCATCACCCCGAATTCCTGGCATTCCGCGCCGACAGTTCCTGCGTGGCGCCGCGTTGCTCGGTGGCGCGCTGGGCGTGCTACCGCTGCTCGGCGCCTGCGGCGACGATGCGTCGACGGGCGGCGGGACGGCGCTGACCATCGGCGTCAAGGACAACCCGGCCAACGGCTTCGACCCCTACTTCCGGAGTACCACCGCGCAGTCGATCACCAGAACCCTCAATAGCTTCCTGATCTGGTACGACGCCGACCTGAAGCCGCACGGCGACGCAGCGGAATCATGGAAGGTGTCCGACGATCACCGCTCGATCCGGATGACGCTGCGCGACAAGCTGACCTTCCACAGCGGCGCCCCCGTCACCACCGACGACATCGTCGCGGGATTCAAGCGTGGCAAGGACCCCGCCAAGGGGGCGAGCCTGACCGCGTCGCTGTCGGCGATCGATTCCTGCACCGCCGTGGACAAGCGGACCGTTGAGTTCACCTTCGCCTACGCGGTGCCGGAGTCGCTGATGCTGGATACGCTGAACTGGTTTCCGGTGGTCGAGGCCAGCAAGAACACGCCCGAGCAGATGAAAGCGGCGCCGGCCAGCTGCGGGCCGTTCAAGCTCACCGAGTACGTATCCGGCGAACGGATCGTGCTCGAGCGGTTCGACGGCTATTGGGATAGCGGGAAACCTCTGGTCGACAAGCTCACCTATCAGATTTTCGATGCGCAGGACACGGAGGTATCCGCGCTCAAGTCCGGCTCCCTGGATGGCGCGACCGTCATCCCCGCCCGGCTGGCGAACGATGTCAAGGACCAATTCACCGTCGTGACGAGCTTTCCCGGTGCCCAGGTCGACGTCTTCCAGATGAACCCGCGGCAGGCCCCCTGGGACAACAAGAAGATGCGACAAGCCATGGCCAGGGCCATTGATCGGGATCGCATCGTCAAGGAGGTCCGGTTTGGATTCAGCTCGCCGGTCGTCCTGCCATACCCGCCGGCCGGCCCCGCCAGCGACCCGAAGTACCTGGACAAGTTCGCATTCGACCTGGACGCTGCCCGCGAGCTGTGGCAGGAGGCCGGCAGTCCGTCGGGGGCGGAGGCCGCCGTTCCGCAGAACCCCGAAACACTCGCGCTGATGCAGGTGATCCAGTCCGATCTGAAGAAGATCGGATTCGACCTGCAGATCAATCAGATGGACACAACGACCTACGTCCAGAAGGTGCATGCGGGTGATCTCTCCTGCGTCGTCGCCCCGGTCGGCAACTCGCTGACGACTCCGTCGAGCATCAGCGCGAACTACGCGCTGAGCGTGACGGACAACCCCTGGTGGGGCGGCGATGCACCGAAGGAATACGCCGAGGCGATCGAACAGGCCAATCAGGCTCTCGACGCCGATTCGCAACGGGCCGCCTGGGATCACCTGAACGAGGTCTACATGGACCTGTGCTGGGCCCCTGGCGTCGGGCTTCGGCAGAACATCTTCCCGATGAACAAGAACGTCACCCGCTTCGCGGTATACCCCAGCGACGACTTCGACATGCGCTCCATCACGCGGTCGTCCTAGCCGCACCCGAATCAACCGAAACGACCGACCATCCTGGACCGGTCGGCACCACCGTTCGGTGGCGACCCAGCCATCGGCGTCCCCCGCCCACTCGCATCTCACGAAGGAGTCACCACGATGAAAGGCGTTGTCGCATCACCCCAACCGGCCGCGTCCGAGTTAGGCGCCGCGGTGCTGGAGGCGGGCGGCAACGCCTTCGACGCGGCAGTTGCGGCCGGATTCATGCAGATGGTGACCGACCCGTTCATGTGCGGTCTCGGCGGGTGGGGATCGGCCACCATTTATCAGGCGAGCACGGCGACGTTCGAACACATCGGCTTCTGGGCCCGCATCGGCTCCAAGATGCGGCCCGATATGTGGGCCGACGACATTCGCGGATTCACCGACCTGTGGCGCTTCCCGATCTTCCAAGACCACCGGAACTTGCGCGGTTACACCTCCATCATGACGCCGGGAACGGTGGCCGGATTCGGGGAGATCCACCGACGATACGCCAGCAAGCCCTGGGCAGAACTGCTCGAACCCGCCATCCGGCTGTCGGACGATGGTTACCTCATACCCGAGTACGTCGCCGAGCACGTCCGGGTGTCGATGGTCCCGGAGTTTCCACACCCTCGTGACAAGTACGCGGCCAACGACGCCGCGCGTGCCCTCTTTCACGGACCCGACGGCAACATGTTCGAGACCGGGCACGACTACCGCAATCCCGATCAGGCGCGCTCGCTGGAGCGGCTCGCCAAGAACGGGCCGGACGACTTCTACACCGGCGGGCTCGCGGACACCATCGTGGCGGACTTCGAAGCCAATGGCGCCTTTGTCACCCGCGAGGACCTCGCCGCATACCGCCCGGTGGTCGAGCCTCCGTTGACGGTGGACTACCGGGGGTACCAGGTGGCCAGCTCCGCCGTGCCGGGAGGCGGACTTCTGACCCTGCAGGTGCTCAAGGTGCTCGAGCAGTTCGATCTGGGCGCCCTGGAGCACAACGGTCCGGAGCACGGCTTCATCGTCGGGGCCGCGCTGGCGTGGGCCGGAGTGACCCGCGGACGCCACCTGACCGACCCAGCCTTCGCGGACGTGCCGGTCGAGCATCTGCTGTCGGACGAGCACGCCGCCGAGGTCGCCGACCGCATCCGGCGGCACCAACTTCCCGACCGCAAGACGCTGAATGTGCCGGGCTACACCACGCACCTGTCCGTGATGGACGAGCAGGGCAACTGCGTGTCCATCACGCACACCCTCACCACCTGCGCAGGCATCGTCGTGCCGGGCACCGGATTCACCTGGAACAACTGTGTCGCGCTGATGGACCCCATCCCCGGCCGGCCCAACTCCTACCAGCCGGGCAAGGCGCGGGCCAGCGCCATCTCACCCTCGGTCATATCTAAGAACGGCGAGCCGTGGGCCGTGCTGGGCGCTCCCGGAGGATGGTCGATCTCGTCGGCGGTGTCACAGGTCACGAGCAATCTGATCGACTTCGGCATGACCCCGGTGGAGGCGGTCAGCGCGCCCCGCTTCCACTCCGAAGGCGATCCGATCTATTGCGAGTTGCGGGTGCCACAGCGCACCGTCGACGCCTTGCGCGGGCACGGCATGAACGTCCAACGGCTGTTGCGCAACTACGACGGGGCCCTGGCCAGGGTGCAGGTCGCCGGCCGAATGGGTGGCAGCTTCAAGGGCGCCTCGGACCCGCGCAAGGACGGTGGCTCGGTGGCGATCGCCCATCGCTAGGCTGACCGCATGTCGGGCGTTTGATGTTGCCCGAGTACCCCGCTATCCTGGTGGGGTTGCCCGGAGCTTTCCGGGCCGTTTTCGACTGCCCTGACCGGCGGTCCACCGCCTGGAGCATTGCCTATCGAGCATGCCGAAGCGGCGCCGTGCCGGTCGCCAGATGTGAGAGGTTGTGCCCAGAGATGGCTGCCGTGTGTGACGTGTGTGGCAAGGGTCCCGGATTCGGCATGAGCGTGTCGCACTCGCACCGCCGGACGCACCGCCGGTGGAACCCGAACATCCAGTCCGTTCGCGCCCAGGTGGCGCCCGGAACCGTGCGCAAGATCAACGCGTGCACGTCGTGCCTGAAGGCCGGCAAGGTCGCGCGCGGCTGAGCATCGGGAACCCCCAAGGCCCCGAGCCCAGCATCAGCAACGCCAGCGGCGGGAGCTGAGCGCCGCGGCATCGAGCGGCGGCGCCGCACCTTCCTACCGAGAGTCGACACGGCGGGACGGACCGAATCGGTTCGTCCCGCCGTTCTCTGTCTACTGCAACGGTCTACTGCGAGATCTATGGTGGGGGCGTCAGCGCGCCGGGACCAGCGTGTGCCGCCAGCCGTGTGGGTCGGGCGCCGTGCCGTGCTGGATCGAGGTGAGCGCCTCCCGCAGCGCCAGCGTCACCGGCCCGGGCTCACCGCCGCCGATGGTGAAGGAGCTGTCGATGCCGCGCACCCCGCCCACCGGGGTCAGCACCGCGGCGGTGCCGCAGCCGAAGACCTCCGTCATCTCCCCGCTGTCGACCGCCTTGGCCCACTCGTCGGTGGAGATCCGGCGTTCGGTGGCCAGGTAGCCCAGATCCCGGGCCAGGGTCAGCACCGAGTCCCGGGTGATGCCCGGCAGCAGGGACCCGTTCAGCTCGGGGGTGACGATCTCGACGTGGCCGGACTCCGGGGTGCCGTAGACGAAGCACAGGTTGTTGGTGCCCATCTCCTCCACCCACCGGCGCTCCACCGCATCCAGCCAGACCACCTGGTCGCAACCCCGGGCCGACGCCTCGGCCTGCGCGAGCAGGGAGGCCGCGTAGTTCCCGCCGGTCTTGGCCGCGCCGGTGCCGCCGGGCGCCGCACGCACGTACTCGGTGGACAGCCACACCGTGACGCCGGTCGCGCCATGCGCGAAGTAGATGCCCGCCGGCGAGGCGATCAGGCAGTAGGTGATCTGCCGCGCCGGATGCACACCCAGCGCGACCTCGGAGGCGAACATGAACGGACGCAGGTACAGCGAGGTGTCGGGTGCATCGGGAACCCAGGCACGATCGACCTCGACCAGCTCGGCCAGGGACTGCACGAACAGTTCCTCCGGCAATTCCGGCATGGCCAGTCGCTGGGCGGACCGGGCGAACCGAGTCGCATTGGCCTGCGGCCGGAAGGCGGCGACCGAACCGTCCGGCTGACGGTAGGCCTTGAGCCCCTCGAAGATCTCCTGCCCGTAGTGCAGCACCATCGCCGCGGGATCCAGCGTGAAGGGCGCATAGGGCACCACCCGCTCGTCGTGCCAGCCCCGCTCGGCGTCCCAGTCGATGAGCACCATGTGATCGGTGAAGTACTTGCCGAATCCCGGCGCGGCCAGGATCTCGGCCAGCCGATCCGGTGACGTGGGGTGCGGGGTCACGGTGCGGGCGAACATGGTTGGGCTCCTCGATGCGGCCGGGGGCGCGCTGGCGCGCGGGCTGGTGGGGCGGTCGGCGGACCGCGGGTCACATCCGTGCTGCGGTGCCTCTACGGTAGCGCGAACTCCTAGGACGCCCGATAGTCGGGGGTCCTTCTATCAGCGCTCGATCAGGGTCACGTCGAACGAGTACAGCTCCGGCCGGTAGACGTGCACGCCGTACTCGACGGCCCGGCCGACGTCGTCGAACGCGGTGCGTTGCATCGTCAGCAAGGGGCTGCCCGCTCGTTCCCCCAGCAACTCACCCTCCCGCGGGGTCGCGGGCCTGGCACCGATCCGCTGGTGAGCGATCCGGATGTGCACGCCCCGACGACGCAGCAGGTCGTACAGCCCGCCGTCGGCCAGCAGCTCCGGATCGGTCACGCCCAGCTCGGTGGGCAGGTAGTTGGTCATCAGCGCCAGCGGCTGGCCCTCGGTCAGGCGCACCCGATCCAGCCTCGTCACCTCCGTGCCCGCGGGCACCCCCAGCTGGGACGCGACGTGGTCGGGCGCCGCCTGGACCCCCAGGTGCAACACAGTGGTCGACGGTGCCCGCCCACTGCGTCGCAGGTCGTCGTACAGGCTGGTCAGTTCGACGCTGCGCCGAACCTGCCCCTGCACCACCTGGGTCCCCACACCGCGCTTGCGCACCAGCAGGCCCTTGTCCACCAGCTCCTGGATGGCCCGGCGCATCGTCGGCCGGGACAAGCCCAGCGCCTCCGCGAGCACGATCTCGTTGTCCAGCCGCTGGCCGACCGGCAGCGCCCCATCAAGGATCGCCCGCTCGATCTGGGTGGCCGCCTGGAAGTACAGCGGCACCGGCGAGGATCGGTCGATCTCAACGGGAAGCGGTTTCACATCGGCTCCTGGGGTCGGTGCTGTGCGCCGAGCCTAGCGCCCCTCCGACCAATAGTTATGCTTGTCCTGACATAGAGACATAGCATCGACTGGGCGATGTCGCTCGAGAGGATGATCCAGGGATGAACGCCCCGCCGCCCCCGCCCCCGTCCGGCCCGCCGGCGTGGGACGTGGTGACCATGGGCCGATCCGGCGTGGACATCTACCCGGCACAGGTGGGGCGACATCTGGAGGACGTCGACTCCTTCGTTAAGTTCGTCGGCGGCTCCCCCACCAATGTCGCGGTCGCCGCGGCCCGACTGGGCAGGCGGGTGGCACTGGTAACGGGAGTGGGTGACGATCCCTTCGGGCGATACGTGCTGCGGGAGCTGGCCGCCTTTGGGGTGGACACCTCCATGGTCGTCACCGTCGGGACCGCCCCCACCCCTGTCACCTTCTGCGAGATCTTCCCGCCGGACGATTTCCCCATCTACTTCCATCGCCATCCGGCCGCTCCGGACCTGCAGATCCGGCCCGCGGACATCGATCCGGTCGGCATCGCCGGCGCGGGCGTGTTCTGGATCTCCGTCACCGGCCTTTCCGCGCAGCCCAGCCGGGAGGCACATCACACCGCGCTGGCCGCTCGCGGTCGGGCCCGGTTCACCGTGCTGGATCTGGACTATCGCCCCACCCTGTGGACCTCGGAGGCGGATGCGACCGCGCAGGTGCAGCACGTGCTCGGGCAGGTCGACGTGGTCGTTGGCAACGTGGAAGAGTGCCGGGTGGCCCTCGGTTCGACCGACCCGGTGCGCCCGGACGACGCCGCGGAACGACTGCTCGCCGCGGGGGTCGAGCTGGCCGTGGTCAAGCAGGGGCCGGCCGGAGTGCTTGCCGCCACTGCGACCGAACGAATCCGGGTGCCTGCCTTCGACATCGCGGTGGTCAATGGCCTGGGAGCCGGTGACGGGTTTGGCGGGGCGCTGTGTCACGGGCTGCTGTCCGGCTGGCCGCTGGCGGAAACCATCGCATTCGCCGGTGCGGCCGGCGCCCTGGTGGCAAGTCGGCTGGGATGCTCGGTGGCCATGCCCACCGCCGAGGAGGTCGCCGCCCTGCGCGCCGGCACCGGCGTGTCGACGCCGGCGGCGCCATGACCGGGACGTCCGCGGCCGACCACCGCAGTACTGAGCACCGCAGCACTGACCTCCACAGTGCCGAACCGCACGGTGCCGAACCGCACGGTGCCGAATCCCACAGTGCCGATCGCCGGCAGGCCTTCGCGGACCTGCGCCGGACCCGCGCCTTCGACCCGGACGCGATCGGCCGGGCCGCCGCCTGCCGCACCCGGCGGCCGCTGCTCGGACCGAATGGCACACTCTTGATCATCGCCGCGGATCATCCGGCGCGTGCGGCGCTGTCCGCCGGAGACCAACCCGATGCCATGGCCGATCGTTACTCGCTGCTCGAGCGCCTGCTGGTCTGTCTGGACAACCCGCGGGTGGATGGCGTGTTGGCGACCGCCGACGTGATCGACGACCTGCTGCTGCTGGGCGCGCTGGACGGCCGGCTGGCGATCGGCTCGATGAACCGGGGTGGCCTGGCCGGGTCGGTGTTCGAGCTGGACGACCGGATCACCGGCTACGACACCCGGTCCCTGGTGAGCCAACACCTGGACGGCGGCAAGATGCTGTGCCGTATCGATCCCGACGACGCCGGAACGGCGGCCACCCTGCAGACCGCTGGGCGCGTCGTGACGGAACTGGCGGCGGCCGGTCTGATGGCCATGATCGAGCCGTTCTGGGCGAGCCGGAACGCCAACGGGCGGGTGGTGAACGACCTGTCCACCGAGGCGGTGGTGCGGTCGGTGGCGGTGGCCTCCGGGCTCGGCGGGCGGTCGTCGCACACCTGGCTCAAGCTGCCAATGGTGTCGGGCATGGACCGCGTGATGGCGGCTACCACGCTGCCCACTGTGGTGCTCGGCGGCGCCGGCGGGGGCCCAACCGAGCGGCACCTGGACGCCTGGGGACGGGCACTGACCCTGCCGGGGGTGCGCGGACTGGCGGTCGGCCGCGCACTGCTGTACCCGCCGGACGACGATGTGGCGGGTGCCGTGGCCGCGGCGGCCGCCCTGCTGACCTAGCGGTGCTGGTCCCGAGCTCGGGCCGCGGGCGGTGACGAATCCTAGGGAGGTGAGCCGATGGAGAACGAACGCTGGATCGTGCGAGCCGGATCGGCCCCCGACGGGCCGTTCGGCCTGTCGCTGACCCCGCAGCGCGCCGGATGGGCCTGCTCGGGGCTGCGGCTGCTCGCCCTGCCACCCGGCGGCACGGTCGGGTTCGACTCCGGCGACGAGGAGATGTTGCTGGTGCCGCTGGCCGGGTCGGTGGACGTGCGGGTGGACGACAGCGAGTTCCCGCTGCACGGCCGCGAGTCGGTGTTCACCGGCCACACCGACAGGGCGTACCTGCCGATGGGCGCAGCGGTGCAGCTGGCCAGCACCGACGGCGGACGGTTCGCGCTGGCCACCGCGCGCGCCGCGCAGCGATACCCGGCTCGATACCTTCCGGCGCAGCAGATCGCCTCGACACTGCGTGGCACCGGAGGCGTGTCCCGCCAGGTGGTGGATCTGGCCAACGCCGAGTTGTGCCCGGCGGAAAGGCTGATCGTCTGCGAGGTCTACACGCCGGCGGGCAACACCTCCTCCGCACCGCCACACAAGCACGACAGGGCCGGCCCCAACGAGACCGAGCTGGAGGAGATCTACTACTTCGAGCTGTCCAGCGAGAGTCGCGACGGGGCAACCCATGCCACCACCGCGTCCGACCACCGGCCGATCGCCGTGCACACCACCGTGCACGGCGGAGACGTGGCACTGGTGCCCTACGGCTGGCACGGCCCGACCGCGGCGCCTTCCGACGCCGACCTGTACTACCTGAACGTGATGGCCGGCCCAGTGCGCTCCTGGCAGGTGACGTTCCACCCGACCGCCGGACCCCGCCCCGACCCGGACGCCCCAGTCGATCCCCGACTGCCGCTGGTTCGACCCTAGCGGGCGCGCACCCGGCTCGATCACGCTGGGCGGCCGCTCTTGACGGGGTGTAATGTACTGACAAATTGACATCCTGATGTCGATCTACTTCCACCTGAGGGAGGACGCATGCGCGCTCTGCACAAAACCGCGATCACCGCGACCGGATTGGCGGCGGCCCTGATCCTGGCCGCCTGCGGGTCGTCATCCGGGGGCGCGGGAGGTTCCGGAACCTCCGGAGCCGCGACGCCGTCCGGAGCGCCCGCACCGTCCGGATCCTCGACCGGGACCTCCCCGTCCGGCGGTGCGTCGGGCACCACACCTGGCGGCGGTGGCGCACCGGTCACACTGACCATTGCCAGCAACGCCATCGTGGGTGGCAAGAACGACCAGGAGGCCTCCTGGATCACCAACTGGGTGATCCCGAACTTCGAGAAGGCCGAGAAGGCCAAGGGTGTCGACGTCACCGTCAAGTTCCAGGCATCCGGCGTGGACGACGAGCAGTACAAGGCCAAGCTCGCCCTGGATCTCAAGAGCGGCGGCGGCCCCGATGTGTTTGCCATCGACGGCATCTGGGTCGGCGAATTCGCCCAGGCCGGCTACATCAAGCCGCTGGCCGACGTCGTCGGCGATTCCTATCAGGACTGGGACGGCTGGGCCCAGATCTCAAAGGCGGTGCAGGGCAACGCATCGTTCAACGGCAAGCTCTACGGCATCCCGGTCGGCACCGACGGGCGGGTGCTGTTCTACAACAAGAAGCTGTTCGCCCAGGCAGGGCTGGGCGCCGACTGGCAGCCGGGGAGCTGGGCCGACATCATCTCCACCGCCCAGACTCTCAAGCAGAAGCTGCCCGATGTGACCCCGCTGCAGATCAACGCTGGTACCGCGATGGGCGAGGCCACGACTGCCCAGGGCTTCCTGCCACTGCTGGCGGGCACCGGAGTGTCGCTGTACGACAACGGCAAGTGGCAGGGCAACACCCAACAGATCCGCGACGTGCTGACCTTCTACAACACCATCTACAACACCGACAAGCTCGGCGACGTCAACTACCAACTGGACGCCAAGGGCCGCGATGAGTCGTTCGCCGACTTCGCCGCCGGGAAGATCGCCATCCTGGCCGAAAGCGACTACTTGTGGCGCAGCGTGATCGACCCCAAGGTCGGCATCGACCCGATCAAGGACAAGGTCGGCACCGTCGGATACACCCTGATTCCGGCCGAGAAGCCCGGTTCCGGTATCCGGGGCCAGGACTTCGTCTCCGTCTCCGGTGGATCGATCTACACCTTGAACCCCCACTCGAAGAACGCCAAGCTGGCGTTCGACCTGATGACCTTCACCCAGTCCCCCGATGCGATCAAGGCCCGGCTGAACGGCACCGCGCAGATCACCGAGCGAAACGACGTCAACGCCGAGGTGCTGGCGAACGACCCCATGTTGACCTTCGCGTCGCAAAAGGTGTTGCCGCTGACCACCTACCGGCCGAGCCTGGCCGAGTATCCGCAGGTTTCGCTGGCGCTGCAGCAGGCCAGTGCCGACGTCGTGTCCGGTACCAGCGTCGCCGATGCGGAGGCCAACTATCAGGCGGCGTTGGAAAAGGCGGTCGGCAAGGACAAGGTGATCAGCAACTAGCGCCGCTGGCCATGCCAACCATCGCTACGGATGCCGCCGGCCTGGGTCGAGCCCGGGCCGGCGGCTTTGTCGCGCCCGCCTTGATTCTGATCGGCGTGTTCCTGGTCTTTCCGGCGCTGTGGACCATCTACCTCGGGATGACCGACTACCGACTAACCGGGCTGGCCGCCGCGACCCCGAGTTTCGTGGGCACCGACAACTACACCGCTGCGCTGTCCGATCGGCACTTCACGTCCTCACTGTGGCTGACGCTGGAGTACGTGCTCGGCTCGGCGATCATCGGCCAGTCCATCCTCGGTTTCGCGCTGGCCTGGATGATGCGCAAAGCCCGCGCGGCCGTGCGCAGCATCGTCGAGACGCTGGTGCTGATCGCCTGGCTGATGCCGTCGTCGGTCATCTCATTCCTGTGGCTGGCCATGCTGGACCGATCCGGCGGCACCCTGAACACCCTGCTGCACACACCCGGGTTCAACTGGCTGATCCAGCATCCGATGGCATCGATCATCATCTTCAACACCTGGCGGGGTACCGCCTTTTCCATGATGCTGTTCTCGGCGGCGCTGCAGTCGGTGCCACCATCCCAACTGGAGTCGGCCAAGATGGCCGGCGCCAACGGCGCCCAACAGTTCCGCGATGTGGTGTTTCCGCACATCCGCGGTCACGTGCTGACCAATACCCTGTTGATTTCGCTGTGGACGTTCAACGACTTCACGCCCTACCTGCTGACCGCCGGCGGGCCCAACCATGCCTCGGAGATCCTACCCGTGTTCATCTACAACCGCGCACTCTACGGCGGAGAACTCGGATACGGGGCCGCCATCTCGCTGATCATGCTGGTGATCAACCTGATCATTGCGTTGGTGTACCTGAGCCTGCTGCGCCAACGCGGCCCGGGGCGGCCGACGCGCCAGGAACGGCGTGCCACCGCGGCGGCGACGCAGGTGAGCACATGACCGCCGCGCCCCCAGTAGCGGCACCGGTAGCACGCCCGCCGGCCGGGATGGTGGTCGGCCAATTCATCCGCAGGGTGGCCTTCTACGTGGTCATCGCGCTGCTGACGGTGTTCTTCGCGCTGCCCATGCTGTGGCTCGTGCTGGCTCCGTTCGATGCCAACCCACACCTGAACATCACCATTCCGCACTTCACGCTGCACAATTTCGTGGTGGTGTGGCAGAACCCCTATGCCATCAAATCCTTGATCAACGGACTGATCCTGGCGTTGGGCACCATGGTGCTGGTCGTGGCGCTGGGTTCGGCCGCCGCCTACGCCCTGTCCCGAGTGCGCATTCCCGGTCGCGACGCCCTGCTGTACGTGTTGCTGCTGCTGTCCTCCATCGTCACCGGCACCGCCGCCATGGTGCCGATCTTCCTGCTGATGACGGATCTGCACCTGATCAACTCCCGACTCGGGGTGGTATTGGTGCTGACCGGCGGGCTGCTGCCGGCCGCGATCTTCATCCTGAAGGACTTCATGGACGCCACGCCGCGCTCCTATGAGGAATCGGCCAAGGTGTTCGGCGCTACCCCGCTGCAGATCCTGCGGCACATCACCATTCCGATTGCCCGGCCCGGGCTGGCGACCATCGCGGTGTGGGCCATGGTGAACGCCTGGGGCAACTTCCTGGTTCCGTTCATCCTGCTGAACAACCAGGACCTGTTCCCGGCGTCGGTGGTGGTCTACACCTTCTACACCGAGGGCGGGCAGCCGCAGTTGGGTCTGATCGCGGCGTTCTCGCTGCTGTATTCGATTCCGGTGGTGGTCGCCTACCTGGTGGTCAGCCGGCGGTACGGCTTCCGCTTTCACGGAGGGATCAAGAGCTGATGGCCGAGATTCGACTGGACGCCTTGACCAAGCAATACCCCGGCGGGACCGTCGCGGTCAACGGACTGGACCTGCAGATCGGTGATGGGGAATTCTTCGCACTGCTCGGACCGTCCGGCTGCGGGAAGACGACGCTGCTGCGCACCATCGCGGGTCTGGAGAACGCCACCGGCGGCCGCCTGTTGATCGGGGGCGTGGACCACACGCACACCCCGGCGGGCAAGCGTGATGTGGCCATGGTGTTTCAGGATTACGCCCTGTTCCCGCACATGGACGTCGCGGACAATATCGCCTACCCGCTGCGGATCCGGGGAGAAAAGCGCGCGCAGCGCCGCGCCAAGGCAGCGCAAACCGGTGCCGGTCTGGGACTTTCGGTCCTGATGGAGCGCAGGCCGGGCCAGCTGTCCGGCGGGCAACAGCAGCGCGTCGCGCTAGCCAGGGCAATGGCGTGCCAGCCCTCGGTGTTCCTGTTCGACGAGCCTCTCTCCAACCTGGACGCCCGGCTGCGACTGGAGGCACGCACCTTCTTGAAGCGCCTGCAGAAGGAACTGGCGGTGACGACGATCTTCGTCACCCACGATCAGGCCGAGGCACTGGCCATGGCCGACCGGATGGCCGTCATGGAACTGGGTCGGATCCGCCAGGTGGGCACCCCGGCCCAGGTCTTCCATCGGCCGGCCAATACCTTCGTGGCCAACTTCATCGGCTCGGCACCGATGAACCTGCTGCCGGGAACGGTGCGCGACGGCGCGGTCCAGGTGGCCGATCGATCCCTGCCGGTGCCGGACAGCGCCCCAAAAGTGCCCGACGGGACCGCCGTGATCCTGGGAGCGCGACCGGAGTATGTGACGATCGAGCCCGAGGGGCCGGGCACCCTGTCGGGCACGGTGTCCATCGTGGAGAACCTCGGGGCGTCCGCGCTGGTGACCATCGAGGTGCCCGCGGGAGCCGCTGGTGGCGCAGGCACCCCCGGCCCGATCCTCGTTCAGGCGATGGTGCCGGAGGGCAGCGAGCCGGGGCCGGGGCAACGGGTCTCGGTGGCCTGTCAGAGGGATCGAGCGCTCCTGTACGACGCGGAATCCGGGAATCTGCTGGACTCCGACCAGGTCGGCTACCACCGGGCGGACACCGCGGAGCCCGCGCGATGAACCCGCTCGTTGAGTACCGTCTACGGCTGACTCCGGAGGACCGCGCCGCCGGCACCTGGCGATATCTGCCGTTCGACATCCCTTCGGGAATCGGCGGTTTCACGGCCGAACTGCAGGTGAGCGATCCGGCAGCCGTGATCGATCTCGGCTGCACCCGGCCGGGCGGCTGGTGCGGCTGGTCGGGCGGAGCGCGCCGCACGTTCACCGTCACCGACGATGCCGCGACGCCCGGATATCTGGCTGGGGTCGATTCTGGTGAGTGGTCGGTGGTGCTCGGCCTGCACCGTATCCCGCCCGCAGGCGTGGACGTCTCGGTGGCCGTAACGCCAGGCCCAGCTCCGGTGACGAACTCCCGGCCCGGGCCGCCGGTCCCGGATCGGCCGCCCCGGCCGGATCTGCCTGGCATCGACGGGATGCGCTTTCTGGCCTGCGATTTCCACTGCCACACCGTCCATTCCGACGGCGCCGACACCATCGACCAGGTCGCGGCGCTGGGGGTCGCCGCCGGGCTGGACGTGCTGGCCATCACCGACCACAACACCACCAGCCACCATGCCCACCTACCGGCCGCCGGAGGCCGGTATGGCATCTCGCTACTCGCCGGGCAGGAGGTCACCACCTGGCGCGGGCATGCCAACGCGTTCGGTGACATCGGCTGGATCGACTTCCGCGAACCGGCGGACACCTGGATCCGCACCGCCGCGGACCGGGGCGGGCTGCTGTCGGTGAACCACCCGCTGTCCGGCGACTGCGCCTGGCGGCAGCCGCTGACCGGCCGCCCCCCGCTGTTGGAGACCTGGCACTCGAGCTGGCTCGACCGGACCTGGGGTGCGCCGCTGTCGTTCCATCCGGTGTTCGCCCCGCACGCTGCGCCGATCGGCGGGGCCGACTACCACCGAGCTGGATCCGACGCCCTGCCCGGCCGGCCCACCACGTGGGTGCTGGCCGAGGACAGTGATGTGCTGGGCGGGCTGCGAGCCGGGCGGACGGCGATCTCGGCGGGACCCGGCGCTCCGCTGCTGCTGCGGGTGGGGTCAGAGTTCCTGGCGCTGGACGCCGACGGGCTACTGCTGGCCGGCGCCGACGGGCGTCGGTCCGTGCTGCATGGGGACCGGGTCCTGCTGCCGGCGACTCCGGGCCTGCACTGGCTGGAGGACGGCGCCACCGGCGTGCAGGCCCTCTGCGCCTGAGAGCGCCGGACGGTCCGGCCTGCCGGCCATCAAGCCATGTAGCCGGCAGTGCAGCAGGCCACCGAGGGACAGCGCGGCGAACATCACGGCTCCCCGGCGGCGCGGTCGACGGCGTGCAACAGCACACGCCGGTCCAGCCCGGCCAGCGCCAGAGCGCGCGGCACGGTGCCGAGTTCGGCGGACAGGATGGCGTACAGCAGGTCGAGTTCGGACATCGACCCAGACCGGGCGCGATGGGCGCCGCCAGCAGCCCGGCGGGTCGCATGTGCCCGCCTGCGTCCGGTCAGTAGCGCCTCGCGGGCCGACGCCCCCCAGCCGGGGTGACCGGCGGATGCCGTGGCTCGCAGCCGATCCACGGGAACCGGCGGCATACCGACGGCGGCCAGGCTATGCTCCCGCTCGGCCCGCAGCGCGGCCTCCACCACATCCCGGCCGAGACCGGCGTCCGACATCACCCGACTCGCCGGGGTGCCAGACACGGCGAGAGCGAGCAGCAAGTGCTCGGCCCGGACATCTCGTGAACCTGCCCGCCCCGCCTCCCGGTGCGCGACCACCATCAGGGAGCGCAGCCCGAACCCGGCCGGCAGGTCACCCGATCTCGGTTCAACCATGGCGGCCTCGCAGACCGCGTGCGATGGGACCGAGCCGCCGCAGGTGCTTCTTATGCACCGCCTGCCGGGTGACTCCCAGCGCCAGCGCCACCTGAGTCCACGACCAGCCCTCTGCCACGGCACGCTCGACGGCGGCATCCTCCAACCGGTCAGCCAGCTCTCGCAGCGCGACGACCGCAGCGAGGTCGTCCGCCGTGCCGCCGACCGGATCGGGCTGCGCCTTCGCCATGTCAGCAACTCTAGTTGACGGCTCGACTGGCGTCAACTCGGGTTGCTATATCGAGTCCACCGATCGAGCACCCGCGCCTGGCGACGCGGGCGAGGGCCGCCGAGCGAGTCAGTGCGTCGACAACCAGCGTGCCCTGGCCTTGAGAATGTCGTAGTAGCTATCCTGCGGTGCGTCCTCGACGGCCGCAGCCTTGGCCTGCGACTTGATCGCCTTCTTGGCCTTGCGCAGCGAGACATTCGAGAATCGCGAGGACATCAAGGTCTTGATCACGCGCTTGCGGCCGACCATCAGCCCGGCCAGCAAGTTCGCCTCGATGCTGGCCCGTCGCAGGCCGTACCAGTCGTCCCAGCCGAGCTTTTCCATATTGTCGGTGAAGTTGCCACGAACCGTATTGGAAATTCCCTGTGCGAGGTCGTATGCGGTGTGTTGAAGTTGGCTGGTGGCCAACATCTCCAGCGGGTCTCGGGCGGTGTTGCCCCTCACACCGCGGCGCTTGGTCGCAACCTTCGCGTCCTTGTCCTCCGGCATCGACAGGTTCATGCCCCTGGCCATGTCCGCGTTCACGTTGTCGATGACGGTCATCTCGCGCGCCGGCGTGTAGAACCAGTTGCCCAGGTTGCCCGACAGCACCCGGTCGGTGTTGCCCAGGAACAGGTCGACCGCGCTGAGCTCGCCGAGCTGTTGGACCATCGGCGCCTCGGAGAGGACCTTCTTGATCGGCGCAATGCCCGTGCCTCCGGCGGCGAGCGCAGGATTCTGCAGCGCGTCGACCGTCTTCCCCTCTGCCATGGTCATCGCTACCAGCGGCACATTCCGGGACTGGTCGAATACCGCCACGTGCATCGCGCGCCCCCAGGCCTGGAGGTCGCCGCCAAAGTTGGCCTTGTCGACCATGTCGCCCTCGGCCTTGGCCCACCCGTCGCCCTGGGCGCGATCGCCGCGCTCGATCATTGCGCGAACTGCGGCACGCTCGGCAGCGTCCAGCTTCTTCATCTGCACGGTGGTGGCCTTGGTGACCTTGGCGTGCATGAGTGTGGCGAGCTGGTTCAGTCCGATCGGCTGATCCTCCAGCTTGAGCACGACCTTGCCCTCGCCGTCGTTGGCGAAGTAGACCTGCCGGTTGCCGACGGTGGTCAGCTCCGTGGTCTGATCGACCCCCAGGGGCCGGCCCGGCCTCATATCAAACAGGCGGTGCACCTCGTCGGCCCCACCGCTTTGGGTGTGAGCCAACTCGTGGGCGATGGTCCGCTGTCCGTCCCGTGTATCGGGCCGATACTGGCCAGCACCGAAAAAGACATCCTTGCCGACCGTGAACGCCCGGGCCGACACCTGACGCGACAGCATGGCCGCGGCGGCGTCGGTGTGCAGTCGGACGCCACCGAGGTTGGTTCCGAACGCACCCTCCATCCGGCCGCGCAACGCGTCCGGCAGCGGGGAACCACCACCGAGCCGAGAGGTGATCTGGCCGCTCAGGTCGGATCCGATCGCGCCACCCTCGCGACCCACCACCGGCGCCGCTGCGGTGGTCGTGGAACGGCGAAGCGCCAAGGCGGGCCCGTCATTCGCCATCCCCCACGGCCCATCGGCGGAGGCGGCGGTCGGCCCCGAGGCAGCGAGGGTGCTCAGCACCCCATCGGCGATCCGGTCCGCTCGTGCCTCCGCCGGGTCGTCGGCGTGGCCGACCAGTAGCCCGCCTGACCCCGGGTCGGACACCGACTGGCGCAGGACCGCCGGAACGGTCCCGGCACTCAGCGGCCGGGCATCATTACTCCGGCGCCGCAGCGGGCTCGGTGACACGCCGGACGAAGCCGCCGGCACCCAACTGGACTGCGTCGGGGTCGTCGACGCGTGGAACACGACGGGCGCGGAGTTGGACTCCACGAATCGACGACGGGATCGGGGCGCGGAACCTGGCACGGTGTCCTCCTGCATGAGCGCCACCGGGCCGGCACGAGACTGGCAGCCATCCTGGCTGAGGCAGGTACCGATCCGACGGTCGCGATGGGACTGCTCGCCTCGCCAGGGTGTCGGGCCTACGCGGGCCCCAAGGTATCGATACACGAAGACGGTGCGTGAGCCGGTGACGGCCACGTATCGCAGCAACCCGGCGCGCACTCTCCCGCAGGGTGCACGCCCTGAGACGAGTACCGGATCACCGGTACCAGCATCAACGGTACGACGATGAGCGCATGGGGACAAGAGGACGCGGCTGCGGGCCCAGGGCGCGCCTCTCGTGATGGCGGTCACCGGCGGGGTGGCATCCGACGGATCTACCCCAGCCGCACGGTCCGGATCTGCCAGGGACGTAGCGGAACGCTGCAGCGACCGGCGCCATCAAGCTGCGTGGCATCTGCGCACTCCGCGCTACCCGTCACCTCGCGCCCGAGCAGGTCGATGGGCTTGGCAGCGGCAAACGGCCGACCGGGGCGGGCCAGGGTCGCCGTCACCGGGGCATCGGTCATTGCGGCTACCCGGACGTCAATGGCTCCCTCGGGCGCCGCGACGACCGCCGACAACACCACCCCGTCGCCGGACAGTTCCAGCCCGCGGCGGGCAGCGGGCAAGGCGCCACCGGCGGCCCCGGATCCCGCACGTACCACCGGATCCAGCACGAAGTCTTCGGCCAGCCGGACCAGGCCTGCCTCCCACCACCCGCCGGTGTGCGGCAGGACCGCGAACCGAACCGTGTGCCGGCCCGGGGACTGCCCCAGCGGGGTAGGTAGCTGCGGGCCGGCGGGCTCGTCACGCAGCCCGTTCCGGTTACGCGACAGGTATCCCACCGACCGCATCACGGTCAGCGCGATCGCATCCGGGTCCGACAGCAGCTCGTACTCCGTCGGCCCGGTCAGCAGGACTCCGGCGCCGCCGGCGTCCACGAACATCGACGCCGGGTAGGTGGCGATCGGGTACTCGCCCACCGGCCCGGCTTCGGGGTTTCGGCCGCGCCGCACGACGGCGAACTGACCCGCGGCGTGGCTGGTCTCGGCCGGCCGCGCACACGGCACGTGCAGCCGCAGCCGGTGATCGCGCACCCGGTTGTCGAAGGAGACCTCCAGGCGCACGAAGGGTTCCCCGGCCCGCAGCTCGACGAGCATGTCGACGTCGACGATCTCCGTGTCGTGCGACCGACTGTCCGCCGTGCCCGCGGCCGGCCAGCGGTACCGGCGACGCACCAGCAGTGATGCCACCACCGGTCCGGCCTGCAACACCTGCACGTGAATCGACTCCGGTACGGTGACGAGCATGTCGACCGCGGGCGGCGCGTAGTTGTAGGAGTCGCCGGCGTCGCCACCGTCCACCAGTGAACCCACGCCGTCCAGCAGCACACCCTCCCGCTCGACCCGCAGCGCACCGTCGGCGTTGATCCGCACGGTGATTCCACGGCCCACCAGGCCCGCATCGGTGGCGGCCACCGACTCGCCGTCGGGGATGCGATCCGCGACCGCGGCATCGGGAACCAGCCGCGCCGAGACGACTCCCAGGGACGGGCAGGTGATCCGGGCGGCCACCGTCCGGCGGGGCTCGTCCACGATACGCACCCGCCACGGCCCGGGCCGGTCAGCCGCGGCGGCGGCGGCGCGTGCTCGCTGCACCGTCACGTCCCACGAGCCCGGGCCCGGATCGGCGGCTACTCGGAATGTCAGGCACGGCGGCACGGTCTCGGTGTCGATCGTCACCTCCCGCACCTGACGGCCGAACAGTTCGCGGTCGTGCACCCGGCGAAACAGCGTCGCCACCTCATCGGAGCCGACCGTCTCCTCGGCCAATGTGCGCTCCGACACCTCGAGTTCCTGCGTCGGGCAACGGTTCCCGGCTGCATCGCGCACTACCACCGGACCCTCGACAGGCGCCGGCATGGTGGCCATCACCACCGCCGCACGCCGACGCGGCGACGGGTTGATCACCACTACTGCGTCCGACGGCACGCGCTGCGCGAGCGCGGCCGTCACGTCGTCGCGCACCGCCTGGCCCACCTGGCCCGCCTCGGCGATCCGGGCCGCCACCTGGACGGCCGTCTCGTCGACGCCGCACCCGGTCACCGAGTCGTGGCAGGAACAATCGACCAGCTTCGTCCAGGCCAGATCCAGCAGCAGCGCCGGCCAGGTCGTGCCCCACAGCGCTTGCAGCGGCTCGGCGTAGCGCTCCACCATCCGCTCCGCGGCGGCCAGTCCGTGCTTGAGATGGGGTCGCACGGAGATCACCCCGGGCAGGATGTTCGCCCGCGCGTGCGAGCGCAGTTCCCCCTGCAGGGCCGGAAGATCCGAGCCGTCCGGTACGAACTCCGCCAGATACTCCGCCAGCGTCGCCACTCGCAGCCCCCCGCCCCGCCGTTGGCCGAGCCGGCTGGCCAGGCCCATCAGGGTGGGCAACGGCCCGGAGTGATCGGTCCCGTACATCGCCAGGATCTCGTCGGCGCTCGATCCGCCGCCGTCACCGCCGCTCTCGCCGCCGAAGGCTGCGGCGAACCTCCCCAGCCGGCGATCGAGCCGGCCAACCAGATCGTCGGGGTCGTCGAACAGGTCCGAGACGTTGCCGTAGCCGGCGATCAGGTACTCGGTGTCGATCCCGGTGCCGTCCGGCGATGTCCACCGGAACCGGTGCCCCGTCACCGAGAGGGGGACCCCGCGATACACGCAGGCGTGTGAGAGCCCGGCGCCGCGCAGGATCTGCGGCATCTGCGCGATGTGGCCGAACATGTCCGGCAGGTAGCCAACATCCATGGCACCGCCCAGCGCCGCTGCTTGCCGGTGCCCGAGTTGCAGGTTGCGGATGATGTTCTCGCCGGAGCACAAGAACTCGTCCAGCAGCACGCGCCATGGCCCGATGGCGAACTGCCCGCGGTGCACCAAGTCGGCGAGGCGATCTCGATTCGCCGGGCGGACCTCAAGGTAGTCCTCGACGGCCGCCATCTGGCCGTCGAAGGTGAACCGGAAGTCCGGGTCGGCCTCGGCGCGCACCAGCACGTCGTCGACGACGTCGACCAGTCGCATCCGGAAACGCTGAAACGGTTCGTACCATTCGCGATCCCAGTGAGTGTGCGGCACCAGAGCGACCGGCCGGGCCCCGCTCATGCCTGGCTCGCTTCCCCGCCCCACTCCACCCCGTGGCGCTGCGCGTAGGCGGCGTAGATGCGCTGCCCGGTGACGATGTCGATCAACCCCTCTGCCGGGCCGGATCTCGGCGGAACGCCGTCCCGCACCATGGCCGCGAATCCCTCGAGCTCCAGTTCGAACTCCTCGGACACGCTCCTGGTGACACACCGGGATTCGGTTCCGCCCACATTGCCGACCACGTGCAACTCGCTGGGTGCATTGAGCAGGTAGGGGCACGGGAACACCACTCCGGCGCTGCCGGTGGCGTGGTGGATCATCACGGTCTCTCGGTAGGCAGGGTAATCGGGGATGTAGTGCCACGTCAGGGACAGCGGGATGTCGCCCGGCAGGGTAGCCAACACCTCCACCGATCCGGGCTCCCCCGCGTACCGCCGCACCGTCTCGATGCGCTCGGGTGAACCGAACAGGCCGCGCAGCAACGAGATGTCGTGCACGATGCTGCCCAGCACGATGTTGGTGTAGAGCCGGGCATGCGCGTCGCCGGACCGGCCGATCGCCGCCTCGACCACGGCATCGGTGGCCGCTGCCAGGGACGCCAGCAGCCCCGGGTCCGCATCGGTGGGCCGGGGTGGCAGCGAGGCGAACGCGAGTTGCGAGGCATCCGAGGGATGCAGCACCTGCACATCGACCGCGCGCACCCCGGATAGGGAGGTGACGATGTCTGCCAGGGCGACCGACGCCGGGTCGTACTGCTTCATGTAGGCGACCTGCACCATGGGCCGGCCGGCCACGGCATCGACCAGCGCGCGGGCCTCGGAGACGCTGTAGGCCAAGGGTTTTTCGCAGAACACCGGCAATCCGGCCCGTACCGCCGCCAGCGTGTCGGCACCGTGCGAGCCGTAGGTGAGGATCATCACCGCGTCCAGATCGCCCAGCGCGATCAGGTCCGCCGGGGTGCCCATCCGGCGGGCCGGGTCGACGCCGTACCGGGCGCCGACCCGGTCCCGGGTGCTCGGCGAGATCTCCGCCACGGCCGCGATCTCGAACAGGTCCGGCCGACGCGCCAGCAGCGGCAGGTGCACGGTCTGGGCCACGGCGCCCAACCCGGCGATTCCGAGCCGGATCGGCGTGCTCATCGTGCCTGCCGCCGTCCGTCGCCGGGGGCGTCCGACGATGCCCCGCCACCGCCGAATCCCAGGTCCACCAACGCCCGATAGTTCCGTCGTTGGTCGGCGAGCATGTCCTCGAAGGAGTCTTCCGGCCCGGCGATGATGTCCTGCTCGACGACGGCCCAGCCGGCGTAGCCCGAACGCCGCAGCGCGGTGACCACGCCGGCGACGTCCAGGTCGCCGTCACCGATGGGCACGAAGACCCGCTGGGACCAGACGGCGATCATGCCGGCACCGGATGCCAGCGCCGCGGATATCACCGCCGAGCGGGCATCCTTCAGGTGCAGGTGGTTGATGCGCGAGGACCAGCGCGACACCGCGTCCACCGGGTCGCCGCCACCGACGATCAGGTGCCCGGTGTCCAGCGTGATATCGATGTCGGTGTCCGCCAGCAGCCGGTCGATCTCCGCCGGAGATTCGACATCGGTGCACGTGTGGTGGTGGAACGTCGCCGTCCACCCCCGATCGGCGCACCGTCGCACCGCGTCGTTCACGTTGCGGGCCAGCGACTTCCATCCGGCAGCGGCCAGCCCGATGTCCGGTAGGCGCGCTCCCCCACCGGGGTGCGCGACGCGGATGTCGCGCCCGGAGACCGCCAGGGTCGGCTTGGCGGCGGGTAGCTGATCGGGCCGTCCGGCCGCGTCGAACAGATCCAGGGTGCGCGAGAGCCGCGGCAGCGCCGCGGCGTAGCCATCGTCGTCGTAGAACGGCAGGTCGCACCAGCCGCCGGTCAGGCCGAGTCCGTGCCGGGCCAGCCGCTCGCCCAGCGTGGCACCGGTGCCCAGGTAGCCGGGGTCGCCGAGGTCGATGCCTCGGTAGCCGATGCCGGCCAGCGCGGCCATCAGGTGATCCGGATCGGGCCGTTGGTAGTCGGCCCTGCTCAACTCGAAGGCTCCGAAGCTGACCGGGGCATTGGCGAGGACGACCGTCATGGCTGGGACCTATCTGTCCGAGAACGAGGAACTGTCGGGCGCGCAGGCGGTGGCGGCTTCCGTGGGAGGGAAACTCCTGGCGCAGTTGTCATGACAATCTAACTAATGTCGGGCGCCGACGGGAAGGGCACGGTGCCGTTCGGCGAGTCGGCACCCGCAGGCTCGGACGCCGAGCGGACGTGACCTCGGTCGGGCACACCGCCGGGCCCGGTCGACAGTCGAACCGGGCCCGGCGGCCTGATCGCGCCGCTGGTGGCGGCGGCGGAGCATCACCCGTTGTCGATGGTGAACGACTCCGTTCCGCACGCCGACGTCGCGCTCTGGTTGTTGTTGTCGCCGGAGTAGGTTGCCATCCAGCGCCAGGTTCCGGGCTGGCTTGCCACGAAGCTGGAGTTCGTGGTGCCGTAGGTCCCGTTGCCATTGACGGTGACCGTCTGGGTCAACGCGGCAGTCCCGGAGCAGGTGGCATCGCCGGGCTCGAACAGCGCGAACATCACCGTGCCGCCCGCGTCCGAGGTGGCGCCCGAGAGCGTCAGCGAATCATTCGGGATGAGGTTCTGCGCGGTGGAGACGTTCGGGCTCCGAGGGTTGACGGTCACAACCTCATCGGTGCAGGCGCTGAGCGCACCGTTGTTGTTGCTGTCACCGGAGTACGAAGCCTGCCAGTAGAACGTGCCCGCCGTGTTGAACGCCAGCGCGTTCGAGTCGGGGACGATTCCGCCGGTGACCGTCACGGTCCCGGCATCGCGCGCGCCCGTCGAGCAACTGCTGTCCGAGTACACGGTGTAGGTGACGGTGCCGCCGGCATTCGACGTCGCCCCGGTCAGGGTCGCCGAATCATGCACCGACGAGCCCACCGGAACGCTGGTGTCAGACAGCGTCGTGGTGATGCTCGGACTCCTGTTGGTGTGGTTGGTGTACGTGCAGTCCACGCTGCCGGCCACGGCCATCGTCACGTTCACCGTGGCGCCGGATGTCGTCGCCGACGTCCCGGAACCGGTGGCGGTGCAGCTCAGGTCGGCCAACGTCCAGCCGCTCTGTGCCGCCTCGGTGATGGAGTAATTGCCGGCATTGACCGCTGGATAGGCCTGGGTGCCTCCGCCCGACAGGCTGAAGGTGGCGGGACTGAGCCCTCCGGTGGTGCTGTAGTCGAACGTCGAGTCGCCGTTCTGGGTGACCTTGTGAATGGTGATCGACCCGCAGTTGGTGATGTTCACCGGCGACGGCGCGATGAAGTCCTTGATCTCGGCGGTAAACGATGTCGAGGACCGGCTCTTGACGAACACGCTGCCGAACTGCTGGCAGCCGCCGCTGAGCGGGAAGACTCCGGAGGCGGTCAGGTCGATCGCGGCCTCACCGAACAGGCCGACACCCAGCTGGGAGGCGCTCACGGTGTCGGTGATGGCCACGGTGTTCACCGCACCCGTCGCGGCACCCGCAGTGGTCAGGTTCTCCCGATTACCCCAGCAGGGCAACGCCTTGGCCGAGTAGCAGTCACCGACGCTGTGCCCGTGACCCGCCGTGAGCCAGGTCAGCAGACCGAGGCTCGGCGTTCCGGAGCCGCCGAAGTCGTAGGTGATCAGCAGGTCGCCCTCGGTCCGGTTGAGGGTGACGGGACCAGTGGTCGCTCCGGTGAAGCCGGCCGTGACGCTGTGGTTGACCTCGAAGTCCAGGTTCGCCGATCCTATGTTCACCGCCCGTTCCCAGGCCAGGTACAGGTACGTGTGCCCATTCGCGCCCAGCCGGGACGCCTCATAGAACTTGGTCAGGTCGTTCTTGTTGGGCGGGATCGAGCCGTCGACCACCGTCACCGCAGAGACGTCCTCCTTGGTGCCCTGGCCGAATGCGTTGTCGCCGGAGCCGGACGGATTGTCCGTGCCCACGGCGATGTGCGGGTCCGACGCAGGGTTGGTGGTAAAGCTTGCCCAGTCGGTGTTGCCCGCGGTGTTGACGACCATGTTGCCGTCGTCACCCTCGAAGTTGTCTCCGGACAGCGGCGCAGCCGATGCCGCGGGTGCCAGTACCACCGCGACGACGCACCCGGCCGCCGCGGCCACCGCGGCCACCGCGAACCAGCCTCGGCTGGTGCGCGAGAAAGGTGCACGAGACACGTGAATGCCCTTCTGCTTGTTGAGAACAACTGGTGCCCGCAACGCCCTGGTGGGGCTCGCGGGCATGGGCGCAGCCGTCCCCCTTCGGTTGCTGACCACACTTGCTTCCGGTTTGCCCGGCGGGTGGCCCGCCCGGCGGGCGGCCCGCGAGCGGAAGTCCGACCGGCTCTGTCGGGCCGGGACATGACCGCCGGGGCCGTTGTCACCCGAGCATCATACGATAGAGTGTGAGACATTTCACATAACTACTCTGCGTAGTACGGAGGTCCAATACGCCGCTGAATGCTGCGGGAGAGAGTTAGACTATACGGGTGATACGGCGGCTCATTGCCTTCGCTCCGTGGCATGCTCAGGGATCACGTCAATCCCAGCAGCCACCCCGCGTGACTGGGCCGGATGGAGCGCCTTCTCAGCGCACGTGTGAGGGCACGAACGGTGGCTTGACCACCCGTGCGCGCAGTGGCCGGCCGCGCACGTCGACTGACACCTCCGCCCCCTCGTCCGCCGCGGAGGCGGTATCCAGCAGCGCCAGCGCGATGCTGCGACCGAGCGTCGGCGAGAACGTGCCGGAGGTCGTCTGGCCGATGGGAGCCCCGTCGGCGCCGTTCACCTGCTGATGCGGGCGCAGCACGCCACGGTCCAGGGCGTCCAAACCCCACAGTCGCCGGGACGGGCCGGCTGCTTTCTCCGCCAGCAACGCATCTCGGCCGAAGAACGACTCCTTTTTCCAGCCCACAGCCCAACTCGCCCGGGCCTGCAGGGGGGAGATTTCCGGGGACAGGTCCTGCCCGTGCAGCGGGTAGCCCATCTCGGTGCGCAGCGTGTCCCGGGCACCGAGGCCCGCAGGCAACCCGCCCCGGGATGCGGCGGCATCCAGCAGCGCATCCCACAACGCCGGGGAACCCTGCCAAGACGGCAGCAGCTCGTAACCGTGTTCGCCGGTGTACCCAGTGCGGCACACCCGCAGCGGCTCGCCCGCGAACTCGGCGTCCTGCCAGGACATGTAGTCCAACTCGCTGGGCAGCCCCAGCTCGCCGAGCACTTCGGCCGAGGCCGGGCCCTGTACCGCCAACACCCCGAACTCCCGGTGCCGATCGGTGATCCGGACCCCGTCCGGCGCGACGGCGCGCAGCGCCGCAACGACCGCAGCGGTGTTCGCCGCGTTCGGCACCAGGAACACCTCGTCGTCACCGACCAGGTACGCGATCAGATCGTCGACGACGCCACCGGAGTCGTTGCAGCACAACGTGTACTGCGCCTGACCGGACCCAATGCGACGCAGGTCCGCGGACAGGCAGGCGTTCACGAACTCCGCCGCGCCGGCACCCGTCACCGAGGCCTTACCCAGGTGTGAGACGTCGAAGACCCCGACCGCCGAGCGCACCGCGGTGTGCTCGGCGACCACACCGCCGCCCGCGTAGGAGATCGGCATCTCCCATCCGCCGAACGGTCCCATCGTGGCGCCCAGCTCGCGGTGCCGCTCGTGCAATGGGGAGCGGATCGGGGTGACCTCCGGCTCAGCACCGCTGGAGACGGGACCGTCGGAAGCGGAATCAGTGGGCTCGATCATGGACAAGACCGTAGCCGGTGTCCCATCCGGCCTCGATACCCCGACCCGATAACGTCATGCCCGCACCCGCACCTCGATCGAACGGGAGTCGAGCCCATGACCACCCTGTCGCTGTCGTCCTCGGCACCGCTGCGCGCACGGGCAGACGCGCTCGTCGTCGCTCTGTTTGCCGGGGATGCAGGTGCCCCGATCCCGGTCGTCCCCGAGCTGGCGAGCCTGGCACCGGCGGCGGCGCTGGCCGGTGCCACCGGGAAGGCCGGGGAGGTGACGGCGATCCCGGCCCCGGACGGCGTCGCAGCAGCGCGCGTGATCGCGGTCGGGCTGGGCGCGCAGGCGGAACTGACCGGAGAGCGAGTCAGGCGGGCGGCCGGGGCCGTGTCCCGGGCGGCGGCCGGACTGCGGCGCGTGGTGTCCACGCTCGGATTGGCCGACGGTACCGCCCTGAAAGCGGCGGCGGAGGGTCACCTGCTCGGCGGATATGCGTTTGCCGGCTACTCCGATCCGGCCAAGCAGCCGGTCGAGCAGGTGGTGCTGGCCGTCGGAAAGGTGGACCGGGTCGCCCGACAGGCACTGCACGTCGCCGTCGTCACCGCCGAGGCCGTGGCGCTGGCCCGGGACCTGGTCAACACAGCCCCGAACGACCTGCCGCCCGCCGTGTTCGCCGACCGGGCGGCCGCCGCCGCGCGGGCCGCCGGGCTGCGGGTGCAGGTGCTGGACGACAAGGCCCTCGCGCGCGGCGGCTACGGGGGCATCCTCGGGGTCGGCTCTGGATCGACGCGCCCGCCTCGGCTGGTACGCATCAGCTACAAGCCGGCCCGGCCGTCGGCGGCGGTGGCGCTGGTCGGCAAGGGCATCACGTTCGACTCCGGCGGGATCTCGATCAAGCCGGCGGCCGGCATGGACCACATGACCAGCGACATGGCCGGGGCGGCGGCCGTGGTGGCGACCGTCATCGCCGCCTCGGCGCTGGGGCTGTCGGTAGCGGTGACGGCGACGGTGCCGATGGCGGAGAACCTGCCGTCCGGCTCCTCGTATCGGCCGGGCGACGTGCTACGCCATCGCGGCGGGAAGTCCGTGCACGTGCTCAACACGGACGCGGAGGGCCGGTTGATCCTGGCCGATGCGATCGTGCGGGCCTGCGAAGACAAGCCGGATTACCTGCTGGAGACCTCCACCCTGACCGGAGCGCAGGTGGTAGCGCTGGGCAATCGCACCATGGGTGTGATGGGCACGCCTGAGCTGCGTGACCGGGTGGCGGAACTGGCCCGTGAGGTGGGTGAGGGCGGCTGGGCGATGCCGCTGCCGGAGGAACTGCGGGAGGGCCTGGACTCCCCGCTGGCCGACATCGCCAACGTTTCCGGCGACCGGGCAGGCGGCATGTTGGTGGCGGGGCACTACCTGTCGGAATTCGTCGCCGAGGGCGTGGCCTGGGCGCACCTGGATGTGGCCGGGCCGGCGTTCAACACCGGCAAGGCGTATGGCTACACCGGGCCGGGCGGGACCGGGGTGCCGGTGCGCACCCTGCTGGCGGTGCTGGCCGACCTGGCAGCGCGCTGAACGGCCCCGAGCCGCGAACCCCGTGCCGGGCTGCGAACCCCGTGCCGGGCTCCGATCCGCGTGCCGGGCTCCGATCCGCGTGCCTGACTCCGATCCGCGTGCCTGACTCCGATCCGCGTGCCGGGTTGCGATCCGCGTGCGCAATTGGGCACGCAAACCGCGGATCGGCACGCAAACCGGTGCCCGGCGGGCTACTCCCCGAGCGCATCCTTCTCGGCCCGCTTGCGCAGAATGGTCTGCCGCCGGGAGTAGTCGCGCATCCGCTGCGGGTAGCCGACGATGTTCGCGTCGTAGATCGGCAGGGTGTGTGACCGGGCGAACGCCTGCGCCGCCGCCGCGTTGGCAACCGGCCTGCGCGTGAACTCACCGTCGTGGGCCACCAGCAGCATGGTGGTGCTGGTGACGGTGGTCCGCGGCTCGACGAACACCTCGACGCCGCGCCGGGCCTGCACCCACTCCTCCAAAGCACGCTCGGCCGCGGCGCGCTCGGCCCGCGGGGAACCGGCACCGGCGTGACCGCGCCGTCGCCTGCGGGAGAACAAACCCACTCGTGCCCCTCTTCGCCGCTCCGATACCCAGCCGATAACCGGGCACCGGAGCCCGGGTCGATCAAGACTCCACCAGTGTGCCCCCGGTCGCGTCAACCCGACCGGTCGACGGGGCCGTGCTCGCCGGGCGCCGCGCGCTCCGAGCGCCGGGAATGCCAAGATGGACACCGGCCCCGCCGCACACCCGCGACGGCGCCCGGCGCACCGGCCAGCAGCCGGGGCCCGCAGCGCCCTTCAACGCTAGGAGCACGATGACCGACACCGCCGCCGACCTGGTGATTCTCGGCGGAGGATCCGCCGGCTACGCCTGCGCGATCCGGGCGGCCGAGCTGGGCTCGTCCGTCGTGCTGATCGAGCGGGACAAGCTCGGCGGCACCTGCCTGCACCGGGGCTGCATCCCCACCAAGACGCTGCTGCATGCCGCCGAGGTCGCCGACGAGATCAAGGAGGCGTCCGCGGTCGGGCTCAAGGCATCCTTCGAGGGCGTGGACGTTGAGGCGCTGCACTCCTACAAGAACGCCATCGTCAGCAAGCACTTCAAGGGGTTGACCGGGCTGGTCCGCTCCCGCGGGGTGCAGATCGTATCCGGTGACGGGGTGTTCGTGGGACCGCGCAGTGTCCGGGTCGGCAGCGGGGATGACGCCGTCACCTACACCGGGACCAACGTTGTGCTGGCCACCGGCTCGTATTCGCGGTCGCTGCCCGGCCTGGACATCACCGGCCGCGTCATCACCAGCGAACAGGCCCTGGAACTGCAGTGGGTCCCGCAGCAGGCGCTGGTGCTGGGTGGCGGCGTGATCGGCGTCGAGTTCGCATCGGTGTGGGCCTCGTTGGGCGCGGACGTAACGATCATCGAGGCGCTGCCGTCGCTGGTTCCGGCCGAGGATCCCTGGGTGGGTAAGCAGCTGGAGCGGGCGTTCCGCAAGCGCAAGATCGGCTTCAAGACCGGGGTGCGGTTCTCCGGGGTCACCCAGGACGACAACGGAGTGACGGTGACGCTGGAGTCCGGCGAGTCGCTGTCCGGCGATCTGCTGCTCGTCGCCGTCGGGCGGGGCGCGGCCACCGACGGCTGCGGCTTTGCCGAGGCCGGCATCACCATGGACCGGGGATTCGTCATCACCAACGAGCGGCTGGCCACCAACCTGCCGAACGTGTACGCGATCGGCGACATCGTGCCCGGCCTGCAGCTGGCGCACCGCGGGTTCCAGCAGGGCATCTTCGTCGCCGAGGAGATCGCCGGGCGCAACCCCATCGTGGTGCCGGACGTCAAGGTCCCCCGCGTCACCTACTGCGACCCGCAGATTGCCTCGGTTGGCCTGACCGAGCAGCAAGCCACCGAGCAGTACGGCGATGTGGAGACCCTGGTCTACAACTCGGCCGGGAACCCCAAGACCGACATCCTGCGTACCGCGGGCGGCATCAAGGTGGTGCGCGCCAAGGACGGCCCGGTGGTCGGCTTCCACATGGTCGGCGGCCGGATCGGTGAGCTGATCGGCGAGGCACAGATGATCGTCGACTGGGAAGCGTTCCCGGAGGATGTGGCCCCCTACGTCCACGCGCACCCGACGCAGTACGAGCAGATCGGCGAGACCATGCTCGCGCTGGCCGGCAAACCGCTGCACGTGCACAACTAATCGGTCCAGCCGACTGTAGACAGTCCAGGAACCCAAGGAGCCCCGCCCCATGTCCCACCCCGTGCAGATGCCGGCCCTCGGCGAAAGCGTCACCGAGGGCACCGTCACCCGCTGGCTCAAGAACGAGGGTGACCAGGTCACCGAGGACGAGCCCTTGCTGGAGGTATCCACCGACAAGGTGGACACGGAGGTGCCGGCCCCGTACTCGGGGGTACTGGAGCGCATCCTGGTGCACGAGGATGAGACCGTCGAGGTGGGCGCCGACCTGGCGATCATCGGTGACGGGTCCGGCGGCGGGTCGGCAGACTCCAGCGGTCAGGCCGACACCGGCGCGCAGGCGGAGCCGGCGCAGCAGCAACCGGCGCCCGAGCCCGAGGCGGCACCACGGTCGGAGCAGCCCAGCGAGGCACCGTCCACAGAGACGGAGCAGCCCGCCGCCGCGCCGCAGGCGGCCGAACAGCAGGCGCCCGGTGATGGCGGGGGCGACGCGGCGTCCGGCACCCAGGTCACCATGCCGGCCATGGGCGAATCGGTGACGGAGGGCACCGTGACGCGCTGGCTCAAGCAGGTCGGCGACACCGTCGAGGTGGACGAGCCGCTGCTGGAGATCTCCACCGACAAGGTGGACACCGAGATGCCGTCACCGGTCGGCGGTACCCTGCTGCAGATCCTGGCGCAGGAGGACGAGACCGTCGAAGTGGGGGCACCGGTCGCGATCATCGGAGCGGCGAGCGCGGCGGCCGCACCGCAGCCTCCCGCGCCGGAACCTGCCCAGCCTCCCGCGCCGGAACCGGCCCAGCAACCGGCGCCGCAGCAGCCCGCGCCGCAGGCGGCCCCGGCACCGTCCCCCGAGACACCGCCCGCTGCACCTACGGCACCCGCAGCGGCGCCCCAGCCCACGGCGCCCGCTGCGACTCCCCCGGCGGCCCCCCCGGCGACATCTGCCGCTCCGGCCCAGGCGGCTCCGCCGCCGGCGCCGAGACCGCCCGCTCCCGCCTGGCAGCCTGCTGCTCCGCAGCGCGCCCAGGCCTATGTGACGCCAGTGGTACGCAAGCTCGCCGCCGACTCCGGCGTCGACCTGTCCACCATCACCGGCACCGGCGTGGGGGGCCGGATCCGGCGGGAAGATGTGCTGGCCGCCGCCGAGCAGCGGCGCGCTGCTGCGGCGGCACCCGCCGCACCGGCCGCGGCGGGAACCCCCGCGGCACCGAGGACCCCGGCAGTCCAACCCGACGCGGCCGCTACCGCGCTGATCGGTACGACGCAAAAGACTCCGCGAATCCGCCAGTCGATCGCCCGCAACATGCTCTCCGCCATCACCAGCTCGGCGCAGTTGACCACCGTCATCGAGGTCGACGTGACTCGGGTGGCGGCGCTGCGGCAACGGGCCAAGTCCGCCTTCGAGGCGCGGGAGGGCGTCAAGCTGTCGTTCCTGCCGTTCTTCGTGAAGGCGGCCGTTGAGGCGGCCAAGGCGTACCCGATCGTCAACTCCTCGCTGTCGGAGGATCTGGCGGAGATCACCTACCACCCGACGGTCAACATGGGGATTGCGGTGGACACGCCGCGCGGGCTGATCGTGCCGGTCGTGAAGAACGCCGACGACCTCAACATCGGCGGCCTGGCCCGACGGATCGCGGATCTGGCGGATCGGACGCGCAACAACAAGATCGGCCCGGACGAGCTGTCCGGCGGCACCCTGACCGTGACCAACACCGGGTCGGTGGGAGCACTGTTCGATACCGCGATCTTCGTTCCGCCGCAGTCCGCGATCCTGGTGACCGGCGCGGTGGTCAAGCGGCCGATGGTGGTGACGGACGTCGAGGGGAACGACGTCATCGCGGTGCGGTCGATGGCCTACGTGGCGCTGTCCTACGACCATCGCACCATCGATGGAGCGGACGCCGCTCGGTACCTGTCGGCGATCAAGAAGCGCATCGAGGCCGGAGACTTCGAGGCCGACCTCGGGCTGTAGCTGGCGACGATCGGCCGCCAACGGAGGTTGATGCTCGCGGCCGGGCTGTCGGTCCGCAAGCCGGAGGAGGACACCGTGCGCATCGTGCTGGCGGGCTCATCCGGATTCATCGGCGGGCATCTGAGTCGAGCGCTGGAGGCCGCCGGGCACACGGTGACGACCCTGGTGCGGCGACCCGGTCGGGCGGCTACCGAGGTCGCGTGGGACCCGGACGCCGGGGTGCTGCCTTCGGCGGCGTTGGACGGTGCCGATGTGGTGATCAATCTGTGCGGGGCGGGCGTCGGCGATCGGCGCTGGACGGCCCGACGGCTGGAGCTGCTGCGCTCGTCGCGGGTGGACCCGACCCGGCTGCTGGCGTCGGGATGTGCCCGACACGGCGTGCTGGCGCTGCTGAACGCCTCAGCGGTCGGCTACTACGGCGACCGCGGCGACGAGCTGCTCCGTGAGTCCGCGCGGGCCGGCGCCTCGACTCTTGCCCGGCTGTGCGTGGACTGGGAGGCGGCCACCTTGCCCGCGAGCGACGCCGGCACTCGCGTGGTGCTGCTGCGCACCGGGCTGGTGCTGGGCCCGGACGGCGGGATGCTGCCTCTGTTGGCGCTGCTAACCAGAATGTTCGCCGGCGGTCGGCTGGGCAGCGGCCGTCAGTATTGGCCGTGGATCTCGGTCGCGGACCACGTCGCCGCCGTGATGTTCCTGTGCGCGGCCGATGTTCGCGGACCGGTCAACCTGACGGCCCCGAACCCGGTGCGCAACGCGGAGTTCACCCGGGAATTGGGGCACGTTCTCCGCCGGCCCACCCCGTGGGCCGTGCCCGGATTCGCCCTGCACGCCGCGCTGGGCGGTTTCGCCCAGGAGATTCTGGGCGGTCAGCGCGCCGTCCCGGCGGCTCTGCTGGCAGCGGGATTCAGCTTCCTGCAGCCAAATCTCGCGACGGCGCTGCGCGCCTGGACGGTGCGCTGATTGCCTGTTGGCAAAGTGACTGTTGTGACTGGTGGGACTGGGCGGTTGAGCGTGTCGAGGCGAACGACGAGCCGACCACCACGAGGCCATGGCCCTGTGGGCCACCGTGGCGATCATGACCCGACAACTCACCCACGCCCTTGCCGGCCACGCACCCGCCGCGCTGGGCCAGAGCACGAGGACCCGCGTCACCGCCCGCCACTCAAGCCGCCTGAACGCATTATCAACAGGCTCTGAGACAGAAGAGACTATCCGGCGCGGTCGAGTGCGTTCGAGAGCCTGTTCGGCGTGGCTGAAGCGGATGTCGATGCGGTGTTCCGGGATGTCGGCCGGGTCGGGAGTCCGGGTGTGGCCGGGGATCAGGTCGGGGGCGAGGCTGGGGTAGGCGTGTCCGGTGGGGGTGGTGACGATGATGCTGCCGTCTGGGCGCTCACCGGCGGACCAGCCGGGGGCGGTGCGGACGTAGTTGCATTCCTCGGACAGCGCTTGGCCGTTGTCGATGCTGGTGGCGCGCGTCCCGCGCCGGGTGGAGTGCCGGCGCGCAGCACGTCTCGGTCCACCCAGTCACCGTCGACGCCCGGCTCATCGTCGACCACTCTGCTGGCACGTTGGGAGGCGGCGAACACCGCGGTGATGCGGGCCTGCGCGGCGGCGCAGCCGGCCTTGATGTCTTCGATGTCTTCCAGGGCCCGGATCTGGTCGATACGAACCGGGTCGTCACCGGCCGGGGTCAGACCGGCCAGGGTCCGCATCCAGTCGCCGGTCGGTCCCAGGCCGCCACCGGACCCGCCGGCGGCCGGTGCGGTGGCGGCGTCGTGATCGTGGGTGGTCGTGCCGTCCGGGCTGTCGGGGGTAAGTGACAGGGTCGGCTCATGCGGGGACGGAGGGCGTGCCATCGACGCCGCCCGTCACCGTCACATCGTCCATACGTTCTAGACTATCGACACCAGCGCACTACCGTCAAGACATTCGCTGAACATCTATCAAACAAATATTCGAACAAACTCTCGGCTACTCGGTGCCGTCTACCACTCCCCCGAACCGCCGATGGCGAGAGGCGTACATCTCGCAGGCTCGCCACAGATCGCGCCGGTCGAAGTCCGGGAACAGCGTGTCCAGGAAGACCAGCTCCGCGTAGGCGGACTGCCAGATCAGGAAGTTGCTGGTCCGCTGCTCCCCGGACGACCGGACGAACAGGTCGACATCCGGCATGTCGGGCTCGTCCAGGTACCGCGCGAAGGCCCGTTCGGTCACCCGGTCCGGATCGATCCGCCCGGCCGCAGCGTCCCTGGCGAGCGCTCGTGCCGCGTCCGCGATCTCCGCCCGGCCGCCGTAGTTGACGCACATGGTCAGGGTGAGCACCGAGTTGGACGCCGTCATCTCCTCGGCGATCTCCAGCTCCCGGATAACGCTGCGCCACAGCCTTGGATGCCGACCGGCCCACCGCACCCGCACCCCCATGGCGTGCATATCGTCCCGCCGGCGCCGGATGACGTCCCTGTTGAAGCCCATCAGGAAACGCACCTCGTCCGGCGACCGGCGCCAGTTCTCGGTGGAGAACGCGTAGGCCGACAGATGCTTCACGCCCAGTTCGATGGCGCCGGAGACCACGTCGAACAGCGCGGCCTCGCCACGCTTGTGTCCCTCGGTGCGGGGCAACCCGCGGGCCTTGGCCCACCGACCGTTGCCGTCCATCACGATCGCGACGTGGTTCGGCACGGCAGCCGGCGGGATGTCGGGCGCTCGCGCACCGCTCGGATGCGGATCCGGCGGGCGAACCGGGCCCCCCCGCCGGCGCGAACCGCCGGTCACCGCGCGGCCTGGCCGGCCATCGACACGGTCCGGTCCACCAGCGGCAATGATCGCAGCCCGCGTTCCAGATGGAACTGCAGCAGCGCGGCCACCAGACCCGATGCCTCCCGGCGATGTTCCGGGAGCGACTGTTCCGCCACGGTCCAATCCCCGGTCGACAGGGCGGACATCAGCTCCAACGACGCCGGAGCCGGACGCGCGAAGCCCACCCCCCGGCAGGACGGGCACAGCACCCCACCGGACGGCACATGGAAGGCCGCGTGCGGGCCAGGCGTGGCGCAGCGGGCGCAGTCGCGCATGGCGGGGGCCCACCCGGCCAGTGCCATCGCCCGCAGCAGGAACGCGTCCAGCACCAGCCCGGCGTCCCGGCGCCGAAGGGCTCCGGCCACGGCTCGTTCCAGAATGCTGGGCGCCCCACCCACCGGCACACCCCCGTTATCCGCGCTCTCGGATACCCCTCCGGTGCCGGAGCCGGGGCCCGGCACACCGGTGTCGGAGTCAGCATCGGAGCCCACGCCCACCGGATCCGCCAACGCCCGCAGCGCCGACACGACCAGCAGGTACATCCGCAGCCAGGGTTGGCGCTCCTCCGCGGTCAGCCGCTCGGCGGTCTCCGCGATCGCCGTCGCCGCTGTGTACCGAGCGTAATCGGCGACGATCGAACCGCCGAAGGAGTCGATCGTCACCGCCTGGGTAACGACGTCCAGGCTGCGCCCCTCGTACAGCTGCAGATCGACGTGGCTGAACGGCTCCAGCCTGCCGCCGAACCTGCTCTTGGTCCGCCGGACCCCCTTGGCGACCGCCCGAATCCTGCCGGTCCGTCGTGACAGCAGGGTGACGATCCGGTCGGCCTCTCCGAGTTTCGCCACTCGCAGCACCACCGCCGCGTCCCGGTACACCGCCACGGATCCATGGTGCCATCCGTCGGCTCGCCAACCGGGGAGGATCACCGCACTCCGGCTGCGTCTGGGCCCCTCCGATGCCGTGCACTACCCTGGGTGAACCGCGGAGCAGCCCGGTGGGTCTCCCACCACGATCCGCACCCCGCCCCCACAACCCCTGGTAGGTGAATCGATGACGGTGCCAGCGACGGTCCGCCCAGCGCTGCCGGACGACGCCGAGGACTTCACCGCCTGCCATCTGGCGTGCTGGCACGAGGCGTACGCGACGCTGTGGGGCTCCGAGCGCCTGGACGAGCTGGACGTCGCGGAACTGACCGAACGACGGCGGGCGGAGATCCAGGACGGCACCGCCGTGCACATGCTGGCCGAGCGAGAGGGCGAGGTCATCGGGGTGACCATCGCCGGCCCGTCCCGGGACGAGGATCCGCCCACCGATCTGGAGCTATATGCCATCTTCGTCCGGTCCGCGCACTATGGTACGGGCGTATCCACCAGGTTGCTGGACGCCGTGACCGAGGGCCAACCCGCCTCGCTGTGGACCTATCGGGACAATCCCCGGGCCGCCGCGTTCTACGTCAACCAGGGCTTCATCCCGGACGGTGCCGAGAAGAACGATGCGGCTGGCATCCTGGAGATTCGCATGGTGCGCAAGGAGGCCGTCCCCCGCACCCCCGCAGGTTCCGCGCCATGACGTGGAACCGGAAGGCCCTCACCACCATCTGATTCTGCACACGACCGGTATCAGGCGAGCGGATCGCCCGCTCCGGTTGTCGTACCATGCCCGTCGACGTCGGGGCGCCACGGTGTGCTCCGGCCGTACTCTCAGGAGGACTCCATGCGAGCCCGTTCGGCCATCATCAGCCTCGTCTGCGCGGTGGGGCTTGTTCTTTCCGGGTGCTCTTCGGACATCCCGGGCTCCGCGCGGCTGCCCGGCGCCGGTAGCGGCGCGGGAAGCGATCCGACCGCCGGGGGCCCGTCCGGGCTGCCCACCGGCGCGCCGCAGACGAGCAGCGGCCATGACGCGGGCAGCGGCACCAACAGTGGTGACGAGGGCAGCGGGAGCGACAACGGCGGGAGCAGTACGGGAGGCGGGGCGGGCGGCATTCCCGGCCTGCCCAGCAACCTGCCGAGCGGGTTGCCCAGCGGCCTGCCGACCGATCTGGGCTCCATTCCGGGAGTGGCCGGAGGGTGTATGGCCATCCTGGGCATCCTGACGCTCCCGGTGCTGTTCCTGGGGCCGACGCTGGGTGGTCAGCCGCTGACCCAGGAGCAGGTCGACAAGGCCTTCTCCGGACTCGGCGACGTCCCGGCCGAGTTGCAGCAGCCGGTCCAGGCGTTGCACGACGCCGCCGTGCAGGCCATCGGCAAGTCCGGAGCCGACGCCGCGGCGATCCTGGACTCCGATCAGGTGAACAGCGCCATGGACGCGATCAACAACTATGCGGACACCCAGTGCGGCGGAAGCTGACGCCCGTCGCGCTGCTGGCCGCTGCCGTGCTCGGCCTGGCCGGCTGCTCCAGCGCTACCCCGCTGTCCGGCCCGAGCGGCGCCCCGTCCGGCGCCGTCGGGTCGGGCAGCGTCGTCGATGGCACGTCCCAGTCCGCCCCAGGACCCGCCGACTCCGGCGTGGACTCCTCGGCACCGTCATCCGGCGGCGGAGCGTCGTTCGCCGGCCTGTCCCGGGCCTGCACTGCGGCGCTGAAGGCCCAGGTCGCCATCGCCACCCTGTTTTCTGGTGCGCTGGAAACCAGCAAGTCCGCCACGCTGACCGATGCGAGGGTCTCCGGAGTCTTCGACACACTCGGGTCCCACGTTCCGAACGAGCTCTCCGGAGAGGTGAGCACCCTGCGAGATGCGGCGCAACGGTCGGTCGGCAAGTCGGCGGTCGACGTCGCCGAGATCCTGCAGGACGAGCACGTCGCGGATGCGCGCGCCGCGCTGGCAACATACGTCCGGAACTGCAGCCCACCGACCACCTGACGCCGGCGCCACCGCCCCGGTTGCTCGGTTGTACCCGAGGGCGCGTCAGGCGCTCTTCTCCCGTGGGGCCCGCTTGGCCGGCCGCGGCACGATGGTCGGGTAGACGTTCTCCCGCACCGTCTGGGCGGTGACCACGACCCGCTCCACGTCGTCGCGCCCCGGTACCTCGTACATGGCGGGCAGCAGGACCTCTTCCATGATGGCCCGCAGCCCGCGGGCGCCGGTGCCGCGCAGGATGGCCTCGTCGGCGATGGCCTCCAACGCGTCGTCCTCGAACTCCAGGGACACGCCGTCCATGTCGAACAACCGCTGGTACTGCTTGGACAGGGCATCCCGCGGCTCGGTCAGGATCGCGACCAGCGTCTCCTTGTCCAGGTGGGTGACGGTGGCCACCACCGGCAGCCGCCCGATGAACTCAGGGATCAGCCCAAACTTGATCAGGTCCTCCGGCATCACGTCCGAGAAGATGTCCGAAGCGTCGATGTCGAACTTGCTGCGTACCTCGGCCCCGAAGCCCAGGCCACGCTTGCCCACTCGTTCTCCGACGATCTTCTCCAGCCCGGCGAACGCCCCCGCCACGATGAACAGCACGTTCGTCGTGTCGATCTGGATGAACTCCTGGTGCGGATGCTTGCGCCCGCCCTGTGGCGGCACCGACGCGGTGGTGCCCTCCAGGATCTTCAGCAGTGCCTGCTGCACACCCTCGCCGGAGACATCCCGGGTGATCGACGGGTTCTCCGACTTGCGAGCGATCTTGTCGACCTCGTCGATGTAGATGATGCCGGTCTCGGCGCGCTTGACGTCGTAGTCGGCGGCCTGGATCAGCTTGAGCAGGATGTTCTCGACGTCCTCGCCGACATAGCCCGCCTCGGTCAGCGCCGTCGCATCGGCGATCGCGAACGGCACGTTGAGCATCTTCGCCAGGGTCTGCGCCAGGTAGGTCTTGCCGCAGCCGGTCGGCCCCAGCAGCAGGATGTTCGACTTGGCCAGTTCCACCGGCTCGGGGCCGCGGTCCGGCCCCGCCTGGATGCGCTTGTAGTGGTTGTACACGGCCACCGACAGCGCCTTCTTGGCGCTGTCCTGGCCGATCACGTACTGGTCGAGATACTCGCGGATGGCGGTCGGCTTGGGCAACTCGTCGAGCTTGACCTCACCGGTCTCGGCGAGCTCCTCTTCGATGATCTCGTTGCACAGCTCGATGCACTCGTCGCAGATGTACACGCCGGGACCGGCGATCAGCTTCCGGACCTGTTTCTGGCTCTTCCCGCAGAAGGAGCACTTGAGCAGGTCGCCTCCGTCGCCGATGCGTGCCATAACGCCTCTCGCTCATCGCCATGGGTCGGGCCGCTGGGCCGTCACCGTCCGTCGTGCTGTGACGCTACCCGGTGGTGACGACGCGCCGGAGGGATTTCCCATCGACGATGTCGTACCGCTCCGGCACCGGTCGCACCGGCGGACGAGCGCCCCGCGGCTCGTCGAGTCCCAGCGTAACCGCCCGGACAGCCGCGCGGGCGGCCATCCACCGGCGAGCCCCACCCGGGCCGGCGACCGGGGCGGGACCGGCCGCGCGGCGCTCGGCGGCGCCCTCCCGGGCTCGGGTCAGTCGCCGAGCTTGCGGTAGGCCAACACCTCGTCGACCAGCCCGTAGGCCTTGGCCTCCTCGGCGGTGAGGATCTTGTCGCGGTCCACGTCGGCGCGGACCTCCTCGGGCGTCTTGTTCGAGTGCCGGGCCAGGATCTCCTCCATGGCCGTCCGCATCCGCTGGATTTCCGCAGCCTGAATGGCCAGGTCGGACACCTGCCCGTAGGCGCCCTCCATGGCCGGCTGGTGGATCAAGATGCGCGAGTTGGGCAGTGCGAGCCGGCGCCCGGGCGTGCCGGCGGCGAGCAGCACCGCGGCAGCAGAGGCCGCCTGGCCCAGGCACACCGTCTGGATGTGCGGCCGCACGAACTGCATGGTGTCGTAGATCGCCGTCATCGATGTGAACGACCCGCCGGGCGAGTTGATGTACATGGTGATCTCGCGGTCCGGATCGGATGATTCCAGCGTCAGCAGCTGGGCCATCACGTCGTTGGCGGACGCGTCGTCGATCTGCACCCCGAGGAAGATGATGCGTTCCTCGAACAGCTTGTTGTAGGGGTTGGACTCCTTGACGCCGTAGCTGGTGCGCTCCACAAAGGAGGGCAGCACGTAGCGGGCCTGCGGCAGCGCCAGCGCGTTCCCGTGCGCAACACCGGCCGGGCCGGCGGGGATTCTGGTCATGATCTGGTCCGCTCCGCTCACTTGCTCGACTTGCGCGCTGACGACCCGGCAGAACCGGCAGCCTCACCGGCCCGCGCGGCGCGCGAGATCACCTTGTCGATGAATCCGTACTCCAGCGCCTCGGCGGCGGTGAACCACCTGTCCCGGTCGGAGTCGGCGACGATCCGCTCCACACTCTGCCCGGTGTGCTGGGCGATCAGCTCGGCCATCTCCTGCTTGGAACGCTCCAGCATGTCGGCCTGGATGGCGATGTCGGCGGCGGTGCCGCCCACCCCAGCGCTGGGCTGGTGCATCAGGATGCGCGCATGCGGCAACGCGGCCCGCTTACCGGGGGCGCCGGCGGTCAGCAGGAACTGTCCCATCGACGCGGCCAGCCCCATCGCCGTGGTGGCCACGTCCGGCTCGATGAGCACCATCGTGTCGTAGATCGCCATGCCCGCGGTGACACTGCCGCCGGGCGAGTTGATGTAGAGCGTGATGTCCTTCTCGGGATCCTCCGCGGCCAACAGCAGCAACTGCGCGGTGATCTCGTTGGCGTTGGAGTCCTTGACCTCCGAGCCAAGGATGATGATCCGCTCGCGCAGCAGGCGCTCGGACACCGAGTCGCTCAGGGACAGACCGGGGGTGCCACGCATCACGGCGGGCAGGATCTCCGGCGCGGCCTGCTCGATGGCGGCCAATGGGTGGGCCCCGGCGCTGACGTGGGTCACTTCGTCTCCTTGGGTGGGTGTGGCGGCGACCAGCACCGCCGGCCGTCATCGACCCTAACGACGCGGCCGCCGCCAACGATGCCCGGATCGGGCGGTGTTCGCTGTCGGCGTGATCACTCCGCCGCAGAACGCCCCGAGCGGGTGGGCTCCGCGGCGGGATCAGACCGGTCGATCAGGCCTTGGCGGGCTCGGGGCTGGGGTCGGTGGCCGCCGCGGTCGCGTCACCGCTCCCCGCGTCACCGCTCGCCTGGGCGGCATCGTCACCGCTCGTTGCGTCACCCTCCGGCGCGTCCTCCTCGATGGCCTCGATACCGAACAGGGTGGGCACATCCAGGGTGGCCCCCGACGTTTCGGTGATCGTCGCCTGCTGCACGGCCGCCATCAGGGCCTTGCCGCGGCGCACCTCGGAGAAGATGCCGGCGATCTGGCCGGCCTCCTGCAGCCGCTGGAAGTACTCGTCGGGGGCGATCCCGAAGCGCCGCGCGTTGTACATGACCCGCTCGGTGAACTCCTCCTGGGTGACCCCCACCTGGTAGCGCTCGGCCAGCGCGTCCAGCAACAGCTGGGTGCGGACGGCCTCCTCGGCGGAGGCGGCGATGTCGGCGTCCAACTCCTCGCGAGTTTGCCCGATGCTCTCCAGGTGCTCGGCCAGGGCCTGCTCGTTGTGATCGAAGGTGTGAATGGCCTCGTGCTGACGGGCGTCCACTTCGGCCTTGCGGGCCCCCTCCGGGACGGCGATGTCGGTGGCCCCCAACAGCGCGGCCAGCACCTTGTCCCTCGCCTCGGCGCCCCGCTGCAGGTTCTTCACCCGGCGAATCTTCTCGGCCAGGTCGGCGCGCAACTCCTGCACGGTGTCGAACTCGCTGGCCAACTGCGCGAAGTCCTCGTCCACCTCCGGCAGGGTGCGCTCGGCGACCGCGGTGACGGTGGCGGTGATCTGCGCCTGCTCACCGGCGTGTTCCCCGGCCACCAGGGCGCTGTCGAAGGTCGTCGATTCGCCGGCGGACAGGCCGGTGACGGCGTCGTCGATGCCGTCCACCAGCTCGCCCGAGCCCACCCGGTAGGTCAGGCCGTCCGCAGTGGCATCGGCCAGTTCCTCGTCACCGATCGCGGCGCGCAGGTCAAGGGTGACCAGGTCGCCGTCCGCGGCGGGCCGATCCACGGTCGTGGTGGTGGCGAACCGCTCCTGCAGCGCCTGCACCTGCTCGTCGACCTCGGCGTCGGTCACCTCGACGTCGTCGACGGTGACGGCGATGGTGCCGGCGTCGGGAACCTCGAACTCGGGGCGGACGTCGACCTCAGCGGTGAACTCGACGCAGTCACCGTCCTCGATCTTGCTGATCTCGATCTCCGGCTGGCTCAGCACGGCCAGGTTCTCCGCCGTCACGGCCTCACCGAACTTGGCAGGCACCGCGTCGTTGACCACCTCGGTGAGGATCGCGCCGCGGCCCAGCCGGGCGTCCAAGATCTTCGCCGGTACCTTGCCGGGGCGGAAACCAGGAATGCGCACCTGACCTGCCAGGGTGCGGTAGGCCTTGTCGAAGTGCGGCTTGAGTTCGTCGAACCCGACCTCGACGGTGAGCTTCACCCTTGTCGGGTTCAGGTGCTCGACGGTGCTCTTCACGTGCTGGACTCCTCGGCGGGTCGTGATGGTGGTCGGGTGGCGGCGGCTGTCGAGTGTCCCCCACGTCGCTACGCTCCGCGGGAGGTACCCCCTGTCGGGGTGACAGGATTTGAACCTGCGACATCCTGCTCCCAAAGCAGGCGCGCTACCAAGCTGCGCTACACCCCGGTGCGCGCCGTGGCCCGAGCCGGTGACCTGGGTACCAGGGCGCGAGCACAGCCTACCGCCCGATACGATGGCCGGGTGCCCCGCTGCGGGCACACCCGGCGGGCGTAGCTCAATGGTAGAGCCTCAGTCTTCCAAACTGATGACGCGAGTTCGATTCTCGTCGCCCGCTCGGCACGACCGGTACCGGCACCGGCAAGGAAGGCACTGGGAGATGGCTGTCCGTAGGGTTGCGTTGCTCACCGCCGGCGGGTTCGCTCCCTGCCTGTCGTCGGCGATCGGCGGGCTGATCGAGCGATACACCGAACTGGCACCCGACGTGGAGATCATCGCCTACCGGCACGGCTACTCCGGGCTGCTGGCCGGCGACAGCGTCACGGTCACCCCCGCCATCCGAACCCGGGCGGGCCTGCTGCATTCCTACGGCGGCTCCCCCATCGGCAACTCGCGGGTCAAGCTGACCAACTCCGCCGACCTGATCAAGCGGGGGCTGATCGCCGAGGGGCAGGATCCGCTGCAGGTGGCGGCAGACCGACTGACCGGTGACGGCGTCGACGTGCTGCACACCATCGGCGGCGACGACACCAACACCACGGCAGCGGACCTGGCGGCCTTCCTGGCCGAGCAGGGCCACCCGCTGACGGTGGTGGGTCTGCCCAAGACGATCGACAACGACGTGGCCCCGATCCGGCAGACCCTCGGGGCGTTGACCGCCGCCGAACAGGGCGCGCTGTTCGCCCGCAACATCGTCGCCGAGCACAACTCGGGCGCCCGAATGCTGATCGTGCACGAGGTGATGGGCCGCGGCTGTGGCTGGTTGACGGCGGCCACGGCACGGGCCTACCGGGGCTGGCTGGACACCCGGGAGTGGCTGCCGGAGATCGGCCTGTCCCGCGAGGCCTGGGACGTGCACGCGGTGTACCTGCCGGAGATGGCACTGGACCTGGACGCCGAGGCCGAGCGGCTACGGGCGGTGATGGATACCGTGGGCAACGTCACGATCTTCCTGTCCGAGGGCGCCGGGACCACCGAGATCGTCGCCCAGCTTGAGGCAGCCGGTGAGCAGGTGGCCCGGGACGCGTTCGGGCACGTGCGGCTGGACGAGATCAACCCAGGGGCCTGGTTCGGCAAGCAGTTCGCCGCCCGGCTGGGTGCGGAGAAGGTCATGGTGCAAAAGTCGGGGTACTTCTCCCGCTCGGCGGCGGCCAACGCCGAGGATCTGCGGCTGATCAAGGCGATGACGGATCTGGCGGTGGACTGCGCGCTGCGCGGCGTGCCAGGCGTGATCGGGCACGACATCGAGCGCGGGAACGTGCTCCGCGCCATCGAGTTCGACCGGATCGCCGGCGGCAAGCCGTTCGACATCGCCGAGGCGTGGTTCACCGAGTTGCTGGCCGGCATCGGGCAGCAGCTCGGCCGGCGCTGACCGGGACGCGGCAACGATGCCCGAGCAGTCGCCGACACCCGCTCCGCCCGGCCGGTCCCGCCGGCGTCGGGCCACATCCGGCAGCCCGGCCGATGCGCCCCCCGCGCCGGTGGTGCCGTCGACCTCCCCGTCACCGCCCACCGACCCGCCGGCCCGCAGGACCCGGCGCGCCCGGCCGGACTCGCCGAGCGAGCGAGGCCTGCGCGCGTTGGTGACCACCCGGCCCACCCAGCTGACCCCCACGATCGCGCTGCGGGCGCGGGAGGTGGCCACCCCCACCGCGCAGGATCTGGCGGCCGCCGGGGCGGATCTGGTGTTGATCCGACGCAACTACGTGCCGCCGGCGCCACTGCCGACCGGGCGTCGCAGCGCACGCTCCGGGAACCGTCGGGGCCGGGGCGGCAGGTCGGGCCGGGCCGGCGAGAACCCCGGCGAGGGCGGCAACTCTCAGGAGGACAGCACCGGGGGCACCGGGTCTGCCTCGTAGGCGGCCAGTTCGGCGATCCGCCGGGCGTGCCGCTCCGCCCCGGAGAATCCGGTCGTGAGGAACAGCTCGACCAGCATGGCGGCCGTGAGCTCGTCGTGCATCCGGGCGCCGATGGCCACCACGTTGGCGTCGTTGTGTTCGCGGGCCAGCCGGGCGGTGTCCTCATTCCATGCCAGTGCGGCGCGCACCCCTGCGACCTTGTTGGCGGCGATCTGTTCGCCGTTGCCGGACCCGCCGATCACCACGCCCAGGCTGCCCGGGTCGGCCGCCACCCGCCGACCGGCCTCGATGCAGAACGGCGGGTAGTCGTCCTCGGAGTCGAAGCGATGGGCGCCGACGTCGATGGTCTGGTAGCCCTGCCCGGCCAGCCGGCCCATCAGGAAGTTCTTCAGGTCGAACCCAGCGTGGTCGCTGGCCAGGTAGACGCGCATGCCGATCAGTGTGGCAGGCGCCGATGATGGGTCGCCGTCACGGCACCACCATGACCGGGAACTTCTGGCTGGCGACTACCGCGCGGGACACCGAGCCGCTGGCGATGCGATGCAGGAACTCGGCGAATCCACTGTGCCGCTTGCCGACCACCAGGCAGGCGGCGTCCCGCTCGTCGGCGATCCGGATCAGTTCGGCGGCCGCGTCACCGCTGGTGGACACCAGCTCCCAGGACACCCCGCTCAGCTCGCCGCTGGCGGTCAAATCGGCCGACAGCGACGCCTCCAGGGCGTCCTCCGCGCTCTCGTCCAGCTCCATCTCCTCGGGGATCGGGACGTAACCCTCCACCAGTGGCACCGCGCGACGGCGGACGTGCACCGCGAGCACCGGGCGGCCCAGCGAGCGTGCCAGGAACACCGCAGCGCGCAGCGGGCGGCTGCAGGCGGGTACCTCGTCCACACCGACCACCACCGGCCCGGCACGCAAGTCGGGCGGCAGCGGAATACCGGCCGGGCTCAGTGGACGAGCGGATACCGGCGGCGGCCCGCCAGACGGGGTGGGGTCGGTGGCCCCGCTGCCCGGCTCGGCACCGCCGCCGACCGACGCGTCGCGCCCGTCCTGTGCCATCGCTGTCATCTGCCACCTCCACGGTGCCCGGTCGCCTGGAAGATCGGAGCGCCACAGGTTCGCTGCCGCGCCGGATGTGGTCACAGGGTGGCACATCCGGGCAGAAATTGCGCGCGTCGGGGTGGGCGGCCCTGATCAGTCGGTGGGCAGGTTGGTCCGAGGATATTCGGTGCGCTCACGCTTGAGCTCGAAGAAGTACGGGAAGGAGGCCAACGTGACGGTGGCGTCCCACAGCCGACCGGCCTGCTCACCCCGGGGCACTCGAGTGATCACGGGGCCGAAGAAGGCCACTCCGTTCACGTGGATGGTGGGCGTGCCCACCCCCTTGCCGACCTTGTCCATGCCGGCGTGGTGGCTGGCGCGCAATTCCTCGTCGTAGTCGGTGCTGCGGGCCGCGTCGGCGAGGTCGGCGGGCAGCCCCAGCTCCGCGAGTGACTCGGCGATCACCGCGCCGACGTCCTTGTTCTCGCGGTCGTGCACCCTGGTGCCCATCGCGGTATACAGCGGGCCGAGGACGGCATCACCAGCCCGGGCGGCTGCCGCGACGACGACCCGCGGCATCCACCAGACCTCCCGCTCGAGGTAGTCAGCCGGCGGATCCTCCGGCTCGTTGAGCACGGCCAGGCTCATGGCGTGCCAGCGCACGTCGATGTCACGGACCTTCGCCACCTCGACGATCCACCGCGAGGTAACCCAACAGAACGGGCAGAGCGGGTCGAACCAGAAATCGGCCACCGAGCGGGTCGCCGGGGTGCGCCGCACCGACGGCGCGGGTCCGACGTGCACGTGCTCATCGAGCTGGGTCATGGATTCCCCCTCGTAGGTCAGGGCGACCCGTTCGACCGGTCGCACTCGGCACAACCTCGGGCACCGTAGGGTTGTTCCAGCGTCGCGCCCGGCGTGGCGCGCATCACGGTGCACTCGCAGACCACCTGGAAGGACCGTCCGTGTCGCAGACCCCGAATCTGACCCGATCGCAGGCCGCCGAGCGCGCCACGGCGCTGACGGTGCACAGCTACGCCATCGAGCTGGACCTGACCGACGGCGCGGGGGGACCGGGCGAGAAGACCTTCTCCACCCGCGGTGAGGTTCGCTTCTCGGCGCAGCCGGGCAGCTCGAGCTGGATCGACTTCGTCGGTGACGGGCTCTCCTCGGCCACCCTCAACGGCGAGAGGCTGGACATCAGCGGTTGGAGCAGCGTGGCGGGTCTGGCGCTGCCGGCCTTGCAGGCCGACAACGTGCTGGTGGTGGACGCACTCGGTGAGTACACCAACACCGGCGAGGGGCTGCACCGATTCGTCGACCCCGTGGACGGCGCTGTGTACCTGTACTCGCAGTTCGAGACCGCCGACGCCAAGCGGATGTACGCCTGCTTCGACCAGCCGGACCTCAAGGCCACCTTCACCTTCACCGTAACCGCGCCGGCCGACTGGCGAGTGGTCACCAACGGCGCACCCTCCGGCACGGCCGACGGCCCCGCCGGGTCGAGAGTGCACTCGTTCGCGACGACGCAACCGATGAGCAGCTACGTCACCGCCCTGGTAGCCGGGCCGTATCACGTGGCCACCGATCATCACGATGGCATCGATCTGGGGATCTACTGCCGGGCGACGCTGGCTCAGTACCTGGACGCCGATCGGTTGTTCACCGAGACCAAGCAGGGCTTCGACTTCTACCATGCCGCGTTCGGGGTTCGGTACCCGTTCGGCAAGTACGACCAGCTGTTCGTCCCGGAGTTCAACGCCGGGGCCATGGAGAACGCCGGTGCGATCACCTTCCGCGAGGAGTACGTGTTCCGGTCCCGGGTGACGCGGTACCTGTACGAGCGGCGCTGCGAGACGATCCTGCACGAGATGGCGCACATGTGGTTCGGCGATCTGGTGACCATGCGCTGGTGGGACGACCTGTGGCTCAACGAGTCGTTCGCCACCTGGGCGTCGGTGGTCGCGCAGACCGCCGCCACCGAGTACGCGTCGGCGTGGACCACGTTCGCCAACGTGGAGAAGTCCTGGGCCTACAACCAGGACCAGTTGCCCTCCACCCACCCGATCGCGGCGGACATCGTGGATCTGGCGGCAGTGGAGGTGAACTTCGACGGCATCACCTACGCCAAGGGCGCCAGCGTGCTCAAGCAGCTCGCCGCCTACGTCGGATACCAGGAATTCCTGACGGGGCTACGGGCGTACTTCGCGGCGCACGCCTTCGGCAACGCGACCTTGGCCGACCTGCTGGCGCACCTGTCCGCGGCCTCCGGGCGGGATCTTCAGGCGTGGTCGGCGGCCTGGCTGCAAACCACTGGGATCAATCGGCTGGCCGCGGAGTTCACTGTGGATGACAGCGGACGCTTCTCTGCCTTCGCGATCCGTCAGTCCGGGGCGGCGCCGGGCGCCGGAGAGTTGCGCCCACACCGACTGGCAGTCGGCATCTACGAGAGCGACGGCGGCTCTCTGGTCCGCACCCACCGGGTGGAGCTGGACGTGACTGGCGAGCTGACCGACGTGCCGGACCTGGTCGGGGTCTCGCGCGGGGCACTGGTGCTGGTCAACGACGACGACCTGACCTACTGCAAGCTGGTGCTGGATCCGCAGTCGCTGGCGACGGCGGTCGCCCGGGTCGGGGACATTGCCGAGTCGCTGCCGCGCACCCTGGTGTGGTCGGCGGTGTGGGAGATGACCCGTGATGCGCAGATGCGCGCCCGAGACTTCGTGGCGATGGCGCTGGCGGGCATCGACGCGGAGGACGAGATCGGGGTGGTGCAGCGGGTGCTGCTGCAGGTGCAGCAGGCCGTCGGCTACTACGCGGACCCGGCGTGGGCGGCCGAGACGGGCTGGCCAATGGTCGCCCAGCACCTGATCGAGCTGGCTCGGGGCGCCGAGCCGGGCAGCGACAAGCAGCTCGCCTACGTCGGATCGCTGGCCGGCGCCCGGCTGACCGGAGGGCAGGTCGCCGTGCTGGCCGGCTGGCGGGACGGGTCGGCGCCGCTGCCCGGCCTGGTGGTGGACACCGACCTGTCCTGGACACTGCTGGGGGCGCTGGTGGCGCACGGCGCGGCCGGAGTCGACGAGATCGAGGCGGCGTCGGCAGCCGATGCCACCGCATCAGGACAGCGGCGGGCGATGCAGGTCACGGCGCTGCGACCGGAACTCGACTCCAAGCAGGCCGTCTGGGACCGGCTGATCGGCGACGACGGCATGGCCAACGCCCTGCAGGACGCAGCGATCTCCGGCTTCGTGCACCCGGCGCACCGCGAGGTCCTCGCGGCGTTCGTGCAGCCGTACTTTGAGCAGGTCGCCGGAGTCTGGGAGCGCCGGTCGATCGAGGTGGCGCAGAAGGTCGCAGTGGGCCTGTACCCGCGCTGGGCGGTCGCGCAGTCCACGGTGGACGCCGCGCAGGCGTGGTTGTCCGAGGAGCACCCCGCTGCGTTGCGCCGGCTGGTGGGCGAGGGCACCTCCAGCACCGAGCGCGCGTTGACGGCCCGCGCCGCGGACGGCCGCTAATCCGGCGGGGCCGGTTACCAGACGGCGCGCTGCGGCACGGCGCCGGCCTGGTCGGCCAGGATCCGCACACCATTGGTCAGCGCGCCGGCCAGGTCGCCGTCGGTGCAGGACGCCACCATCGACAGCACCGCCACCCGCGCACCCCGGTCGCTGATGCGCAGCGCGGCCTCGGTACCGGTCACGATCTCCACGACCCGCTGGGCCGGCGACACCGCCACCAGGACGGTGTACGCGGCGTCCGGTCCGAAGGAATCCAGCAGGTCCTCGGCGCGAGTTCGGGTATCGACGCCTAGGTCGCCCAGGTAGGCAGCGAACCGCAGCCCGCTGGCCTGCTCGGCCTCGGCGATCACCTCGTCCAGACCCTGCAGCTGCCGGGTGGTCATCACCTGCGGCGCCGCAGCGGGGCCGACCGGCGGGTTCACCGTCACCACCGCGCCGGTGTAGGCGCGAACTAGTTGGCCGCCGGAGGCGGCAGCATCGTCACCAGGTGCCACGAGCGCCTCCGATCCTCGTTCCGACCCGATCGGCCGCCGGAGCGGACACCACCGGGATGTCCCCGCCCCACAGCTGATCGGGGTGCTCCCAGGGCTGCCCGGGCCGGTAGTCGGCTCGGGCCCGATGGCGACCCACACCGACGGTCAGCACGGCCATCACCGCGACGATGGCACCCGGGATCACCACGAAGATGCCGATCACTTCCAGGACGCTCACGCTCGCCACGGTAGTCGACCGGCGCGGCCCGCGCCCGCACGGGTGGGCGGTCCAGGCACCCGAGCCAACGGCGCGTCAGGTCCGGTCGGCGTCGGCACCGGACTCGGCCGCGAAACCCGTCGCGGGGGGCTCGTTCTCGGCGCGGACGAAGGACTTGGCGACCAGCAGCCCGAGGGCCAGGATCAGCAGCCCGGACACCGCGAACACCGTGGGCACGTGCCACACCTCGCCGATCGCACCACCCAGCGCCGCGCCCACCGGATTGACACCCCAGGCGACCACTCGGAACGCGCTGGATACCCGGGCGATCATGTCGTGCCGGGTGCTGCGCTGCCGGCGGGTGGCCGACAGCACGTTCCAGGTACCCCCGGCCAGGCCCATGATCGCGTAGCACAACCACCCGATCACCGGGTGTGGAAACAACCCCATCAGCAGCATGGTGCCGCCGATACCGGTCAGCGCGAGCATCATCACCGGACCACCACGGAAGCGCCGCGAGATCGCGCCCACCGAGGCTGCGGCGATCAGCGTGCCCACCGAATAGGCGGCGAGCAGTGTCGGATACAACGCGTCGGACAATCCGAGGGTCCCGGTGGCATACAACACCAGCTGGCCATCCACCGCTGCGTTGCCGAGCGCCATCACCGCGACGGTGATCACGAGCACCCGCAGGGTGGAGTTCCGGACGAGTTCGCGCAGGCCGGACGCGACCTGCAGGCGCTCCCGAGGGCCACCCCGCTGCCGTTGGGTGGCCAGCTCGGGCAACCGACCGAGCGGCACGATCACCGCCGCCGACGCGAAGAACAAGGCACCCGACACGGCGAACGGCAACCACGAGGCCACCACGAACAGGGCGCCACCGGTCAGGGGGCCCACCAGGTCCAGCGCGATGGTCTCGACGGTGACGAACCGCGCGTTGGCCCGTTCCAGCGCGGGTGCCGGCACGGTGCGCACCAGCAGGCTCTGCGCCGCGCTGTCGGCGAATGTTTCTGCCGCCGTGATGACGAAGCCGACCACGCACAGCAGCGCGATCGTGACCGTCCCGGCCAGCAGCAGCGCCATCAAGGCGACGGTGACGACGCCGCGGACCAGATGCGCAATCATCACGCTGCGGGCCGGGTTGATCCGGTCCGCGAGCGCGCCGGCTGGCACTGCGATCAGCAACCAGGGCAACGCCGACGCGACGGCGACCGCGGCAACCGCTGCCGGTGTGGGATCGATCTGGGCGGCGAGCAGGGGTAGCGCGACGACCCGCAGACCGTCGCCCGATAGAGAACCCGCCCAGGCCGCGATGAGCGAGCGAAAGGATCGGGGGATACCGGGCGCTGGAGCCTGCTCTGCTCGATCGCCCACCGGCCCCCCTTCCGATGACCCTCGCGTGACGTGGCAGTAGACATGACGGCCGGATATGACAGGTGCCTACCAGGCAGCTGCAGCCACCGGTCAGGTGGCGGCCCGACCCGCTCAGGATGACAGATCAGTCCACATGGTGGACAGCACGGGCATCAAGGGCTCTGCCGCCCAGGGCGGTGAGAATCGCCCCGGGGATCCGAGTCTTTGCCACTATATCGGCCCTGACCTGCGGAAACGTTACACTAAACGATCTTGACTACGGTCAGTGAGGTCAGCGCCCGTGTCGAGCCCACCCACTGGTGCGCACACTTTCGAGTGATTTTCGTCGTCGGTTCGACGCGCACGGGTACGTGCGTCACCCATTTGCCACACGTGAGGGTCGCCACATTGCCCGGGAATCGTCAGTGAGCAGCACTCACCGTGAACTCCGGGTCCCTCACGTCTGCCGAGCACGCAGCAGCATGTCTTACACTAAACGAGCTGCATGACACCGTGGTTGGACACCGAGAGTGATTGTGCCGCATCGCTTCTCGTGCCGGTCGCAACGGTACGAGAAGCCCTATCGTTCGTGGCGCTCCCCCAAGCGCCACTCCATCGTAACCCCTTCCACCCGGGAGGGAAACACCGGAGGTATTAACCATGAGCGAGATCCGTGGCACCCGAGTCGGTCGTGGCACCCGCGTGGGCCGTGGGACGCGTGTCGGCCGTGGCACCCGCGTGGGCCGTGGCACCCGCGTCGGCTGAGTCGGCTCTTCGATACGCGCGGCTCCCGCGCTCGAACGCTCCAGACCGCGCCGACGGTCCGGATGCGACAATCGCGCGGTGAGCGCTCACCCGGCCTCGTCGGCTCCCGATGACCGACCGCAGTCGTTTTTCGACGCGGTCGGAGGGCACCCGACATTCGAGGCGATTGTGTCCAGGTTCTATGCGATCGTCGAGACCGACCCCATCCTCCGACCGCTGTACCCAGAACAGGATCTTGCCGGTGCCACTTGGCGCCTCACGGCGTTCCTGGAACAGTACTGGGGCGGCCCGCGCAGCTATTCCCAGCAGCGCGGACACCCGCGGCTGCGGATGCGACATGTGCCGTACCGCATCGGGCACGCCGAACACGACGCGTGGCTGGACGCAATGCGGCGAGCCATCGACGACTCGCCGCTGACCGACGAGCAGCGCGCGACGCTGTGGTCGTACCTGGTCATGGCGGCGGGAACTCTGATCAATACGGCACCCTGACCGTCCGGCGGCCCTTCACACCAAGAGCGGCAACGACGCAATCCGGCGCCTGACCACCGCTCCGAACCTGGCGTCCAGTCGCAGCCAGGTCCGAGTCACCCGTACCCGGACCACGTCGGTGGCAGTGTCGGCTACGAAACCCATCCCGGACAGCGCGAACAGCATCCGCAACGGCACCGTCACCTCCTGTCCTCCGCCGGAGATCTGCAGCACCCGCGAGTCGAGCAGCTCCGGCGGAACCGCGGCATCACCGCCGGCTCCATGACGCGGCGAATGCCCCTCGTCGGTGACGCGCCGAGCGGCCAGGGCGCCCGCCCGGACGAGATCGTCGATCCGGGCGGCCGGCACCTCCTCGACCATCACCCAGTCGCCCGGTGGCGGCAGCCGGGCCCGCCACTCACCGTCCACCGGACGACCGGGATCCACCCGCTGCGCCGTCGAGACGGCCAAGCCGGCGAGCAGATCCGTCGCCCGGACCGTCACCGTCTCCGGTCGCAGGCTGCCGCGCACCGAGCGGGTCACCAGCACGTCGAACGGTGTGCCCGCCCACATCGTCACCCACCCGTCGTCGGCCACCAACCGGATCGGGCCGGCGGCGCTCCAACGCGCCACCCGCCCGGCGAACGCCGTCGCATTGGCGCGATCGGCCGGGCTGGCCGGCAGCAGCTCGGGCATGGGATCAGCCGCCCACGAATCGAGCAAGGTAATCACGCTCGGCGGCGGCGAGCCGGCGCGGCCGAAAGGTCGTCCGGTCCACCGGGACCAGCACGGTGCTCGCCTCGGCCGCCACCTCACCGGCAGCGCGCACTTCGTAATCGACGGTGAACGAGGCGGCCGCCAGCGCGGAGACCCACATCGAGACCGACACGGGCGCGCCGAACCCGATGGCGCGCCGATAGGCGATCGACAGCCTGGACACTACAATGCCCTCGGTCAGCCGGTCGACGCCGTGCCGCGCGGCGGCCACGAACAGCCAGTCGACCCGCGCCTCCTCCAGCAGGGTCAGCGTGCGCGCATTGTTCACATGACCGAACGCGTCCAGATCCGACCAGCGCACCCGCACGTCCGTCCGGTAGCGCTCGCCGCCGATGCTCACCTGCTGATCCGCGCTCACCGAACCATCCTGCTGCATCCGGCGGTTCCGGCACCCGCCGGGCCCGGCGGGCCGGGTGTCGCCGGGCCTTAGCGGATCATGGTCCGGATCTCGCGAGCCGCGACCGACAGCGCCGCCAGGTCACCGGCCCCGGCGTCCGCGATCTCGCCAAGAGTGGCACGGGCCCGAGCGAGCCGGGAGGCGTTCTGCTGCTCCCACTGCGCAATCTTGTCCTCGACGGGGGTCCCGGGATCCGTCGTGGACAGCACGTCGGCGGTGATCATCCACATGGATCGGTACAGGTCGTCGCGCACCGCCTGACGGGCCAGGGCATGCCACCGGTCGCCGCGCTCCAGATTGGTGACCAGGGTCAGCGTACGGTCGAAGCCCAGATGCGCGGACAGCGCGTAGTACAGCTCTGCCACCTCCAGTAGGTCCCTGCCCGCGCTGTTGGCGACGTCCGCGATGTCCAGCCCCGAGAAGTGGTAGAGGCTGTAGGCCACCCGGGTCGCCAGATCTTCGGTGGCACCGCGGCGCAACAGGTCGTCGGTGTCCCGCTGCACGTTCTCCTGTTCGACGCCGCGCAGCAACTCCGGCACTCGGGGCCCGATCAGCCGCAGGGCCTCGCGGTACCGATCGATCTCCGCCCGCACGTCCAGCGGCTGCGGTCGTCGGGACAGGAACCACCGCGCCGCACGGTCGAGCAGGCGGCGCACCAACAGCGTCAGGTGGTCCTGACAGTCCGCCGGCACCACATGGTCAGCGGCGTCGATGTCCCGGGTCAGCTCAGGCAGGTCGAACACCTCGCTGACCACCGTGAACGCTCGTACGGCGTCTGTGGTGGAGGCGGCGATCTCCTCGCCGAGCCGGAACGCGTAGCTGATGCCCGCGCGGTTAACCACCTCATTCGCGGCCATGGTGGTGACGATCTCTCTGGCCAGCGGATGTTCGGTGATGACGTCGCCGAACCGTTGCCGCATGGCAGAGGGGAAGTAACCGGGCAGCCGGTCACGGTAGGCATCGGAGTCGGGCAGGTCGCTGGCCAGCATGTCCGAGGCAAGCTGAGACTTGGTGTACGCCACCAGCACGGACAGCTCGGGCGAGGTCAACGGCTCGCCCGCGGCAAGGCGTGCCTCGATCTGCGCCGGCGACGGCAGGAACTCCAGCGCCCGATCCAGCCGGCCGGACTCCACCAGTGCATCGATCTGCCGCGCGTGCACCGACAGCATGGGAACCGCGTGGGCGCGGGACACCCCGAGCAGCCGGTTCTGCGCCTTGTTGTCGGCCAGCACGAGGTCGGCAACCTCGCCGGTCATGTCGGTGAGCAGCGCGTTGCGATCCGATTCGGCGAGCGCTCCATCGATCAGCAACGGCTGCACGGCAATCTTGATGTTGACCTCGTGGTCGGAGGTGTCCACGCCGGCGGAATTGTCGATCGCGTCGGTGTTGATCCGGCCGCCGGCCCGGGCGAACTCGATCCGGCCGAGCTGGGTGACGCCCAGATTGCCGCCCTCCCCCACCACCTTGACCCGCAGTTGGTCGCCGTCGACCCGTACCGGGTCGTTGGCCTTGTCGCCGACCTGGGCGTTGGTCTCGGTGGACGCCTTGACGTAGGTGCCGATGCCGCCGTTCCACAGCAGGTCCACCGGCGCCAGCAACACGGCGTGGATCAGCTCGGTCGGCGCCATCGCCGTCACCGTCGGCGGCAGGCCCAACGCGGCCCGCATCTGCGACGAGACCGGGATGGACTTGACCGATCGCGGCCACACCCCGCCCCCCTCGGAGATCAGCGCAGCGTCGTAGTCACCCCAGGAGGACCGCGGCAGGTCGAACAGCCGACGGCGCTCGGCGAACCCCACGGCCGCGTCCGGGTCAGGGTCGACGAAGACGTGCCGGTGGTCGAATGCGGCCACCAGCCGGATGTGCTCGGACAGCAGCATTCCGTTGCCGAACACATCTCCCGACATGTCGCCGATGCCCACGCAGGTGAAGTCCCGGCTCTGGGTGTCCACCCCCAGTTCGCGGAAGTGGTGCTTGACCGACTCCCACGCGCCGCGCGCGGTGATGCCCATGCCCTTGTGGTCGTACCCGGCGCTGCCGCCGGAGGCGAAGGCGTCCCCCAGCCAGAACCCGTAGTCCAGCGCCACGGAGTTGGCGATGTCGGAGAACTTCGCGGTGCCCTTATCGGCGGCGACTACCAGGTACGGGTCGTCGTCGTCATGCCGCACCACCCGGTCCGGGGGCACCACCTGGCCACCGACCCGGTTGTCGGTTACGTCCAGCAGACTCGAGACGAAGATCCGGTAGCAGGCAATGCCCTCGGCCTGCACCGCCTCCCGATCGGCCGCCGGGTCGCCCGTGGGCGCGGGAGGCTGTTTGACGACGAACCCACCCTTGGCCCCGACCGGCACGATCACGGCATTCTTGACCTCCTGCGCCTTGACCAGGCCCAGGACCTCGGTGCGGAAGTCTTCCGGGCGGTCGGACCAGCGCAGCCCGCCGCGAGCCACCGCCCCGAACCGTAGGTGCACCCCCTCGACCCGCGGGGAGTAGACCCAAATCTCGTGCGCAGGAACGGGCTTCGGTACTCCTGGAACCAGACGTGGATCGATTTTGAAGGCCATGCTGTCGCGCAGCGTGCCCTCCGGGCCGGACTGGTAGGCGTTGGTGCGGACGGTCGCGTCGATCAGCTGCAGGTAGGTGCGCAGGATCCGGTCGGCGTCCAGGCTGGCCACGGCGTCCAGCTCGGCGGTGATGCGCTCGACCAGCGCATCGCAGCGGCCCGTCCGTTCGCCATCGGGCACCGCCGGGTCGAATCGCGCGGTGAACAGCGCTGCCAGATCGCTCGTCACCGTGGGGTGCACGCACAGCACCTGTTCGAGGTAGCCCTGGGTGTACGCGGATCCGATCTGCCGCAGGTACTTCGCGTAGGCCCGCAGCACCGCGATGTCCCGCCACCCCAGGCCCGCGGCCAGCACTAGCGCGTTGAAGCCGTCTACCTCGGTGCGCCCCCGCCAGGCGGCAATGAATGCCTCGGAGAACCGCTGTTTGGTGGCCGCCTCATCCTTGCCGACTAGATGCTCGTCGTCCACGGCGATGCCGAAATCGTAGATGTGGGACGGTGTTCCGTCGCTACGCCGGACTTCGTAGGGCCGCTCGTCGATGACCTGAACGCCCATCTGCTGCAGCACGGGCATGGCCCGGGACAGCGAGACCGCCGCGCCGGCCACGTACAGCTTGAGCCGCCGATCGCCCGGGGTGCCCTCCGGTGGCGCCGAGATGCGCAGCGCGAGATCGTCCGGATCGACGAGATCGTCCAGCCGCTTGAGGTCGGCCACCGCATCGTCGACGGTGTAGTCCTCCTTGTAGGCCTCGTCGAAGGCCTCCGCGTACCGATGCAGCGCCCCGGCGGTGTCCAGATCCTCCTCACCGCCGACAACCGTCGTCACCAGCCGGTCCTCCCAGGTGCGCACGGCTTCCCGCAGGCTGCGGGTCAGCACGGCAAGATCGACCTCAACGGGCCGATCGGGGTCGGTGGTGACGGTGAAATGGACGGCCGCCATGAGGGAATCGCCGATGCGCGCGGTATAGCGGATCTCGCTGCCACCGAACGCGTCCAACAGCACCTGTTGCATCGCCAGCCGGCGCACCGTGGTGTACCGGTCACGCGGCAGGAACACCAACACGGACACGAAGCGGCGCCGGGGATCGAATTGCAGGAACGCCCGCAGCCGCCGGCGGCTGGCCAGCTGCAGTTGCCCGGCGACCACGTCGGTAACCTGAGCCAGGTCCGCCCAGAACAGTTCCGCCCGCGGGTAGGTCGCCAGCACCTCGAGGGCACGCTGGCCGGAGTAGGAGTTGGGTGTGGCACCCAGCTGGTGCAGCACCCGGCGAACGGTGTGGCGCAGCACCGGAATGCCAGTGATCTCGGCGTTGCGGGCCTGCGCGGTCAGGGTGGCCAGGAATCGGTGCCGCACCTGGCCACCGAGGGTGATCGTCACCGACAGGGTCGGTGTCTCCCGGGTGAGCGCAGTGGTCATCCACAGTTGGCTGATCGACAGCGCATGCCCAGGCTCCGGGGTCACCACATGCTGGATCAGGGCACCGACGCGGTCGACGGGACCGGGGCGCAGCAACCCGAGACCGGTGGCGGCGCCGTCGGAGTCGCGCGGCTCTCCGTCCGCGCTGACCGCACCGACGGCTTCCCGGCGATAGCCAACGAACGTCACATTGCCGGCGGCCATCCAGTCCAGCAGATCCGCCGCCTCGGACGCATCGCTGCCATCCGCGCGGGTGCCCGACGCGCCCGGGCGGGCGGCCCGCAGCTCCGCCGCGGCCTGCCGCGCCCGCGCCGCCATCGCCGGGGTGTCTCCGACGACCCATCGCACATCGGTGAGGGCGGCCCGCAGGCCGTCCTCGACATCCTCCATCCGGGCGGCGTCGGCAAGGCGGTCGATCAGCAGGTGCATCCATGATTCGCGGACCGTGCCGTCCGGGGCCTGCTCGGGCGCTACGTCCCCCAGTACCTCGCGCAGGGTGCCATCGGCGTCCCGCCGCACCGCGAGGATCGGGTGCAGCACGCGATGCACGGTGATCCCGGCCGCCGTGAGCTCGCCGACCACAGAGTCCACCAGATACGGCATGTCGTCGTTCACGACATCCACCGCGGTGGAGGTGCCGCTCCAGCCGTCCGCACCAGAGGCGGGGTTGTAGCTGTGGATCAGCGCCTCGCCGGGCCGCCGTCGCTCGCCGAGCCGGCGGTGCGCCGCAACGATGGCGGCAATATCGGCGGCGCTGCGCGGCTGGTCCTCGCCCGCGACGTGGCGGAAGTATCCGCGAATCAGGGCGGCGTCGTCCGGCGCCGATCCCGCGGCCTCGTTCACCGCCGGTGAGGGGGCGTCCGGCCAAGTGCCGGACGGGGCACCGGATGTCGTGCTGGATGTGGTCGGACTGGTCATGGCACGCGTCTCCCTGGCGGTGGGTGCTCCGTTGCACCCTCCGCCGCCCGAGCTTAGTCGCGACCGCAGCGCCGGTCCTGCATGCCCCCACCGTCGCGCGAGCCTTGGGGCGCCACGTTGGTACGGACGCACGCCGGCGCGGGCCGGCTCCCCGGTCGCAGTGTCGGTCCTGGGGTCTCGGGCCGCTGCGTCAGTCTCGCGTGAGCTTGCGGTAGGCCACGCGGTGCGGGCGGGCGGCCTCGGCGCCCAGCCGATCCACCTTGTTGCGCTCGTAGTCGGAGAAGTTGCCCTCGAAGAAGAACCACTCCGCCGGGTTCTCCTCGGTGCCTTCCCAGGCCAGGATGTGCGTGCACGTCCGGTCCAGGAACCATCGATCGTGCGAGATCACCACGGCACAACCCGGAAAGTCTTCCAGTGCGTTCTCCAGCGACGCCAGCGTCTCCACGTCGAGGTCGTTGGTCGGCTCGTCCAGCAGGATCAGGTTGCCGCCAACCTTCAGGGTCAGCGCCAGGTTGAGTCGGTTGCGCTCGCCCCCGGACAGCACCCCGGCGGGTTTCTGCTGGTCCGGACCCTTGAACCCGAAGGCCGACACGTACGCGCGGGAGGGCATCTCGACGTTGCCGACCTTGATGTGGTCCAGCCCGTCGGAGACGACCTCCCACACCGTCTTGGATCCGTCGATGCCGGCCCGGTCCTGATCCACGTAGGACAGTTTGACCGTCTCCCCCACCGTGACGGTGCCGTCGTCGGGCTGCTCCAGCCCGACGATCGTCTTGAACAGGGTGGACTTGCCCGCCCCGTTCGGGCCAATCACACCAACGATCCCGTTGCGCGGCAAGGTGAACGAGAGATCGTCGATCAGCAGCCGGTCGCCGAAGCCCTTCCGCAGGCGCGCGACCTCCACCACGATCGAGCCCAGCCGCGGGCCCGGCGGGATCTGGATCTCCTCGAAGTCGAGCTTGCGGGTGCGCTCGGCCTCTGCGGCCATCTCCTCGTAGCGCGCTAGCCGCGCCTTGGACTTAGCCTGACGCGCCTTCGCCCCGGATCGGACCCAGGCGAGCTCGGACTGCAGTCGCTTGGCCAGCTTGGCGTCCTTGCGGCCCTGCACCTCCATCCGCTCCGCCTTTTTTTCCAGGTACGTGGAGTAGTTGCCCTCGTAGGGCAGCAGGCGGCCGCGGTCCACCTCGGCGATCCAGCCCGCGACGTTGTCCAGGAAGTACCGGTCGTGAGTGACGGCCAACACCGCACCCTCGTAGGACGCCAGGAACTGTTCTAGCCATTGGACGGACTCGGCGTCCAGGTGGTTGGTGGGCTCGTCCAGCAGCAGCAGGTCCGGTGCGGACAGCAGCAGCCGGCACAGCGCGACCCGGCGCCGCTCACCACCGGAGAGCACCGACACCGGCATGTCACCGGGCGGGCAACGCAGCGCATCCATCGCCTGGTCGAGTTGCGAGTCCAGGTCCCAGGCACCTGCATGGTCCAGGTCCTCCTGGAGCTTGCCCATCTCCTCCATCAGGTCGTCGAAGTTATTGCCCGTCGACACAGCCATTTCCTCGGCAATCTCGTTGAACCGGGCGAGTTTGCCGTAGGTCTCACCGAACGCGCCCCGCACGTTCTCCAGGACGGTCTTGTCGTCCTCGAGTTCGGGCTCCTGCATCAGGATTCCGACCGAATATCCGGGCGTCAGGTAGGCCTCGCCATTGGAGGGCTTGTCCAGCCCGGCCATGATTTTCAGAATGGTGGATTTTCCGGCACCATTCGGGCCCACGACGCCAATTTTCGCCCCGGGATAGAACATCATGGTGACGTCGTCGAGAATGATTTTGTCGCCGACGGCCTTACGGGCTTTCTTCATTGTATAAATGAACTCGGGCACTGCTTCCCTCTCGCTGCTGGTCACGGCCGGGTACCCGCTCGGCCATGCCGAGCGGGCGTCTGCGGCTACCAGTGTGCCCTATCCGGCGGCCGCCCGGTCGCACCTGCGGATGGGGTCCGCCACCGGCGACCGGACGGCCGACCCTCACGCCCCCGCGAGCTGCGGTTCCGGCCACTCGATGCCCTGCCCTGCGGGCGCGTCGCCGACCAGGTCCTGCTGCGCGGCCCCGTCACCGGCCCCGTCCACCAGGTCCGTGTCGGACGCCCGGGCCGGGTCGTCCGTGCCGTCCTGACCGGGCCCAGTAATCCGGTCCAGCCGGCTGAACCGGTAGAACTGCGCGGTCCCCTTCGACAGGTCGTGCCCGACGAAGTCCGCCGTCACCTCCGTGAACCAGCGCCGCTCCCCGTCGTTGCCGACGAACTCACGATCGCTGATCCGCCCCGTGACCAGCACCGGGTCACCGCGCCGCAGGCTGTGGGAGACCCCCCGCGCCAGCCGCCGCCAGCACACCACGTTGACGCCGTACTCGCCGGCGTCGACCCATTCACCGCTCTCCGGGTTGCGGCGGCGCCGATTGGACACCACCCGGAAGCTCACCCGGTCCGGATCGTCGGGCAACCCGCTGATGCGCGGGTCGGCCACGACGTTGCCGACGATGGTCAGTGTTGCCGTGTCGAACATGATCATCCCCTCCCCCGGTGGCCGAGTGCCGCCGGTCCCTGTCGTCAGCCTGCCGCCCCGGCGTGGGCGAAGCGGGCATCCGGGGAGCCACTGGGGATGGAATTCGGACAGGGGGACAACTCGGAGCCAAACCCTGGGGATGCGCTACTCGCCCGTGCGCCCGTCGCGTTCGGCGATCGCGGCCAGCATGGCGTTGTAGGCAGCCAGGTCGGCGTCCCGGTCGGCCTCCGCACGCCGGTCCAGCCGCCGGGAGGCCCGCTCGTCGCTGCGCGACCACTGCAGCATCAGCGCGATCATCACGATCAACAAGGGGATCTCGGTAAAGCCCCACCCGATGCCGCCCCCCAGACGCTGGTCGGCCAGCAGGTCGGGCACCCACGGCAGCGCGAGCTCGGTGAAGAAGTTGGCGCCCACCAGCTGGTGCGAACTCATCAGCGCGAGTCCGAAGAAGGCGTGGAACGGCATCGCCGCCAACAACACGCCCAGCTTCATCGGCGAGGACAGCCGGCGCGGCGCCGGGTCCACCCCGATGATCACCCAGTAGTACAGGTAGCCGACCACCACGAAGTGCACCGTCATGATTAGGTGCCCCAGATGGCTGGAGATCATCAGCTCGAATAGCCCGGTGAAGTACAGCACGTAGAAGCTGGCGATGAACAGCGGCAGCACGACCAGCGGGTGGGTCAGGAACTTCGTCACCGGCGAATGCACCAGCGCGACCACGGCTTCCCGCACCCCGGGCGGATCGTCCCTCCCGGCGGCGGGCAGCGCCCGCAGGATCAACGTCACCGGCCCACCGAGCACCAGCAAGATCGGCGCCAGCATGGCCAGCGCCATGTGCATGATCATGTGGATGCTGAATTCGGCCTGCGCGTAGGCACCCAGCCCAGACGAGCTGGCCAGCAGCACGGTCAGGCAGCCCAGCACCCAGGCGACGGTGCGCCCGGCCGGCCATGCATCGCCGCGCCGACGCAGCCGACGCACGCCCACCAGGTACGCCACCGCCGCCGCAATGGACGCCGTCCCGGCGATCAGGTCGAACCGCCAGTAGAGCAGCAGGTTCGACAGCGTCGGTGGGCCCGGCAGGTCGAAGCCCAGCACCAGTGCGATCGGCGACAATGCATCCCCGGACGGTGGCGGGGTGGCCGTGCGACCGAGCGCGGCCGCGACGCCTACCGTCACCGCCATGATCGCCACCTCGACGACGGCCAGCCGGACCAGCGGCCGAGGGTCGCCGTGCTCGCCGATCGCCGGCAGGGTGCGGCGGCGATGTAGGAAACCGATCAGACCCAGCACGATCAGCAGGGTGCTCTTGGCCAGCACCATTCGGCCGTAGTCCGTGGTCCACAGATCGGCCAGGTACGGGATGCGGATCCAGGCGTTGATGACGCCCGAGGCGGCCACCGCGATGAAGGCGACCAGCGCGAGCGTCGAGTAGCGGCGCGCGATGACATCCAGCCGACGGGCGCGCTGCCGGGCCAGGCCGAGGAACGCGATCAGCCCACCGACCCACAGGCTGACCCCGCCCAGGTGATACAGCATGCTGTCGGTGGCGTAGTCGTGGTCGCCGGCCTGAGCGGTGTGCCCGGCCAGCGCCACCGGGATCAGCACCAGCAGGGCGAGCACAAGGAGCAGCCACGCCCACGCCGGTCGCAGCACGATCCGGGCGGCGATGGCGATCACGATGGCCACGCCCGCGGCGATCACCGGGGCTCGCATGTTGTCCAGCACGCCCAGGGCGGTGAGCACCGAGTTGGCGTCCAACGACTGCCCCAACGGCCGGCCCAGCGTGTCCGACAGGGTCAGCGGCACCAACGCCAGCGCGGCGGCGGCCCACACCATGGCGGCCAGTGATGCGGCGCGCATGGCACGGTACCCGGCGACGTCGAAGATGCCCGAGCGCTGTGGTGGGGCGAGCGCGGCGGCGGCCAGCAACCATCCGATGGTGACGGCGGCCATCAGGTCGAACAGACCCTTCACAGCGGGCAGCGCCAGTTCGGTGAGCCGGCCGGCGTCCTGAATGCCGGGGATGACGCTGCGGGCGGGCACGATGGCGGCCAGCGCGGCGGCGACACAGCCGGTGATCAGAGCGACGGTGACGGTGACGACGCTGACCTGCCAGCGCCGGGAGCCGGAGGGGCCCGGCCGCGCGGCGGGGGCGTCCGCGGCGGCCGCCCCGGTACCAGCGGTGACGGGATCGGCGGCGCCGGGGCCGCTGATCACGGCATCGGTGGCCATCGAGCTTTCGGTGACCATCGAGCCGTCGGTGACGGCGCCGTCGGCCATGGCGACCTCCACCGTGGTGTCTTGCTGATCCGGCACGACATCGAGGTTACGTCGGGTTCGCTGCGCCCCGGTTCGGGCCTCGTCCAGCGCACATCTGAACAATGCGCAGGCGGCTAGGCTCTGTTCAGCGCCGGGTCCTCCCGGCAGCGGGCGCTCGTAGCTCAGTTGGATAGAGCAGGGGACTTCTAATCCTCAGGTCGCAGGTTCGAATCCTGCCGGGCGCGCCACCTGTATGTGTGGCCTCGGCCGATGGGTGACGTTCGGCCTTCGGCTGAGGCGGTACACATCTTCGGGTGATGGGTGATGGGTAGTTCCGTCGCGCGGGCTGCGCGGCAAAAGTCGCACCTCGTCGGGATCTTGGTCTCTCTCACCTGCAGGAATGCGTTCAAGATCCCCACGAGGGGCGATTCCTGACCGCGGGTCGGTCCTGGCGAACATCGGACCAGCGCCAGACCTCCAGGCGCCCGCGCACTAGGCCGTTCGGGTTGCAAAGTGCTCCATTCGGCGTAACATCCGCCGGGTTCGGACCCTCATCGGGCGCCGCAACCGGTGCCTGACCTACCCGAAAGGCATCCGATGGACGCAATCAACAGATTCTTCAATAGCTTCCCGGCGATATTCCAGGCGATCATCCTGCTGGTGATCGCCTTCCTGGTGGCGTGGCTCGCTCGCACCATCGCGGTGATGATCCTGCGACGGCTGCACGTCGACGAGCGCCTGGGCAGCCGGGGGGTCCAGGACAGCCGCACCGGCAGTACCGCCGACTTCGTCGGCAAGCTGGTGTTCCTGATCGTGTTCCTGCTGTTCCTGCCGTCGGTGCTGGACAAGCTGAACATGAACTCGGTATCCGACCCGATCACCGGGATGATCGGCTCGATCTTGCACTACCTGCCGAACATTCTCGCTGCGGCGCTGATCCTGTTCATCGGGCACCTGGTGGCCCGGCTGGTGGGGCAGGTGGTCGAGGCTCTGCTGCGCCGGTTGAACATCGACCGAGTGCAAACCCGGCTCGGGATGACGGTCACCGCCCAGAACTCGCTGGCCACTGTCGTCAGCAAGATTGTCTATGCGCTGATCATGATCCTGGTTGCGATCGCCGCACTGCAGGCCCTGGCCATCAGCTCGATCTCCGACCCTGCCGTCGCCATGCTGCACCGGGTGCTCACCTACATCCCACTGCTGATCGTCGGCCTGGTACTGATCGCCCTGGGCGTGTTCATCGGGGGCCTGGTTGGGCGGCTCGTCACCGATCTGCTGGCCGGGTTCGGCGCCGATTCCTGGCTGGCCAAGTTGCTGCCGAGGTCCAAGCGAGCGCACGCCGACTCCGAAGCCGCGGCAGCGCCTAGCTTCTCGCTGTCCACGGCGATCGGCACCGTGGTCCGAGTGGTGATCATCCTGCTGTTCGTGGTCGAGGGCCTGCAGGTGTTGCAGCTGGACCTACTCACCCGGATCGGTGCCGCGATCATCGGCTACCTGCCGTCGGCCCTGGCCGCCGCGGTGATCATGGTGCTGGCGGTGCTGGCCGGCAGTTGGGTCGAATCGCTGATCGTGCGGCGCTCCCCCGCCCACCGCAGCTACGCCGTGGCCGCCAAGGTCGCGATCCTCGTGTTGGCGGTGTTCATGACGCTAACCCAGTTGCATCTGAGCCAGCAGATCGTCACCATCGCCTTCCTGGCGACGGTGGGCGCGGTCGCGGTGGCGTTCGCGATCGCGTTCGGCGTCGGTGGCCGGGCGTTCGCCGCTGGCCGGCTGAGCAAGCTGGAGCGCACGCTCGACGACCCTGGCCCCGCGAGTGCGCACGTCGCCGACCCCGGCACCGGTCCGAGCACCTGACGACCCGCCGACCGGGGTGGGTTGGTGGCCTCACGCCACTCCACCCCGGTCGCCGGCGGGTGATCGGTCAGATCCGGGGGTCGTTGGGGTCGGCCGGTGTGACGTACGTGGTCCGCGAGGCGCGTGGACCGTAGCCGTCGTCGACCCGCGAGATGACATCGGTGCGGCGCCGAGTCGCCATGAGGACCAGCGCGATCACCAATCCGACTGCGCCGATGATCATCAAGATCACGCCGATCAGGCCCAGGTCGACCCCGTTGACGTCTGCCGTGATCGCGAACTTCAGGATCGCACCAATCGCGATCACGACCAAGCTGGCTCCGATCTTCATACGGCCCTCCACGATGGTGGGCGGCCCGACGCGCGGGCGGCCGCTGGCGAAACACTGCGATTCGCTATTCCCCACCCACAGCTCGCCCAAACCACGAACGATGTCGGCCGGCCGGGCTACCGTGACGCGATGACGACCATCACCGAGGTGGAGCGCATCGTGGCCGGGTTGTCCGACATCACCGAGGGCACCCGGTTCGGCAACCGGACCTGGCAGGTATCGGGCAAGGCGTTCGCCTGGCAGCGCCCGTTCAGTAAGGCCGACATCAAGCGGTTCGGCACCGCCCCGGTCCCGGCCGGACCTATCCTGGCCGTCCGCACCGCAGATCTCGATGCGAAGGAGGCCGTGCTGGCCGAGGGGCGGCCCGGCTTCTTCACGATCCCGCACTTCGACGGGTACCCAGCCGTGCTGATCCAGCTGGACACCGCCGACGACGATGACGTCGCGGAGGCGATCGCCGACGCCCATCGGGCACTGACGCCGCCGGCCGGGCGCGCGCGTTCCTGACGGCGCACGCCCGGGTGGCGGCCGGCATCAGGTCACTACGTTCGAGAACCGGTGCAGGAAGGCAGCCATGGACTGCCGCGTCACTACCGCCGCCGGATGGAATCCCGGCACCGCATGCCCAGAATCATCGGTCCCCCGGGTAATCCCCTGCGCCCCCAACCACGCAATCTGCGGACAGCACATCCCAAAACTGCTGCGACGTACACGCAGCCGGCGTCCCCGATCCGAATGCTGGCCCACCGGCAGCGCACCGGAACCGGTGGTCACCAGGGCCAGTGTCGCGATGCCATGCGCGTTGAGGGCGGCGGTTCCGACCGGAGCGCCGCGCCGGCGCGCGGTCATGAACCGGCGTCCGGCCGGGATGGGGACGGGCCAGACGAGAGCCGCTCAGCGGCGGCGCTTGCGAGTGCCGAAGATGGACCGACCGAGCGCGCCCCCGATCGCGGAGGCCATCGACCGCATGAACGACTTCACGGCCGTGTTACCCATGATCTCGCCCAGCACACCGCCCCCGTCACCGCCCGAGTCGCGCCGGGAACTCCGCGATGCCTCGCGCTCCTCGTCCTGCTGCGCTTGCTCCTTCGCCTGCTGCTCGGCCTGCTCCTTGGCCTGCGCAGCCGCTGCGGCGTCGGCCTGCTGCGCCAGCCGCGTGGTCAGCATCTCGTAGGCAGACTCCCGGTCCACGGCGGTGCCATACTTGCCCGCCAGCGGTGACGCGGCTACCGCGGTCGCCAGATCGGCGGCGGGAATTGGATCCATCAGCGAGCGCGGAGCGCACATCCGGGTCCACGCCACCGGAGTCGGGGCACCCTTCTCCGACAGCACCGTCACGATCGCCTCACCGATGCCCAGGCTGGTCAGCGCCTTCGCCAGGTCGTAGTCGTCGGTGACGGGGTAGGTCTTGACCGTGGTCGCCAACGCCTGCTGGTCCTTCGGGGTGAAGGCCCGCAGCGCATGCTGGATCCGGGCACCGAGCTGGGAGAGCACGTCGTCGGGGATATCGGTGGGCAGCTGCGAGCAGAAGAACACTCCGACACCCTTGGACCGGATCAGCTTGACGGTCTGCTCGATGGCATTGCGGAACGCCTTGGACGCATCGTCGAACAGCAGGTGAGCCTCATCGAACAGGAACACCAGCTTCGGCTTGTCCACATCGCCGACCTCGGGCAGGTTCTCGAACAGCTCGGCCAGCAGCCACATCAGGAAGGTGGAAAACAGCGCCGGGCGACTCTGCAGGTCGCCGACCTCCAGCAGGCCGATGATGCCGCGGCCGGCGCTGTCGGTGCGCAGCAAGTCGCCGATGGTGAATTCCGGTTCGCCGAAAAATCCGTCACCGCCCTGCGCGGACAAGTTGGTCACCGCCCGCAGGATGACGCCGGCGGTGGCGGTGGACACCCCGCCCAGCTTGTGTAGTTCGGCCTTGCCGTCGTCGCCGGTGAGGTAGGTGACCACCTCCCGCAGGTCCTTCAGATCCAGTAATGGCAGGTTCTGCTGGTCGCACCAGTGAAAGATCAAGCCGAGGGTGGACTCCTGGGTTTCGTTGAGGCCCAGCACCTTCGACAGCAGGATGGGTCCGAACGAATCCACCGTGGCACGGATCGGCACCCCGGCGCCCTGCCCCGCCAGCGAGTAGAATTCCACCGGGAAGGCCTGCGGCGACCAGTCGTCGCCGGTGTCGCTGGCCCGGGTCGTGATCGCGTCGCCGCCCTCACCCGGCGCGTGCAGACCGGACAGGTCTCCCTTGATGTCGGGCATCAGCACGGGTACGCCGGCGGCGGAGAGCTGCTCGGCGATGCCCTGCAGCGTCTTGGTCTTGCCGGTGCCGGTGGCGCCGGCGACCAGACCGTGCCGGTTGAGCATCGACAGCGGAATGCGGACCAGCGCGGTCGGGTCGGCGGTGCCGTCGATCACCACCGAACCGAGGGTGACGCAGGCTTGATCGGTGTCGTAACCGTGTGCGATTCGCTGCGCCGCGGTGCTCGCGCTCGTGGCCGGATCGGCGGGGCGGTCGCTGCCGGCCGTGCCCGTCTCAGGCCGGTCTGCGGGCACCGTGGACTGCGACATCTGCGACCTCCTTGGCGCCCACCCGGCGCCGCATCATCTCGGGTGGCCCTCACCCGGCTGGGGTGAGCGTATCGGGGCCGTCACCGGTTCGGCATAGTCTTGCCGGCGTGATAACAGACAGACTGGTGTGGGTCGACTGCGAGATGACGGGGCTGGACCTGGGGCGCGATGCGCTGATCGAGATCGCCGCCCTGGTGACCGACGGCAAGCTGAACGTGCTCGGCGACGGCGTCGACCTGGTCATCCACGCCTCCGACGAGGTGCTGGCCGGCATGCCCCCGGTGGTGGCGCAGATGCACGGCCGCTCCGGTCTCACCGAGGAGGTACGCGCCTCGGCGGTGACGATGGCGCAGGCGGAGCAGGCGGTGCTGGAGTATGTGCGCGCGTATGTTCCGGAGGCCGGCCAGGCACCGCTGGCGGGGAACTCCATCGGCACGGACCGGGGCTTCATCGCTCGGGACATGCCCGGGTTCAATGCGTTCCTGCACTACCGGGTGATCGACGTGTCGTCCATCAAGGAGCTGTGCCGACGCTGGTACCCCGCGGTGTATGCGGCGCAACCGGCCAAGGGCATGGCGCATCGGGCGCTGGCCGACATTCGGGAATCGATCCGCGAGCTGGCCTACTACCGGCAGGCGCTGTTCGTGCCCGGCCCGGGGCCGACGGCCGCCGAGGCGGCGGCGATCGCCGCCGGGTTCGTCACCGCGTCGGCGACGCCCGCGGATGGGCCCGCCGGCGGTATCGTCGCCGGGGTCGAATAGCGGGCTGAGAAGGCTCGCGCGGTCGGCTAGACTGGTGCCTCGATCCGGTGGTTTCGCCGGCTCGTGGTGGATGTAGCTCAGTTGGTAGAGTCCCGGCTTGTGGTGCCGGTTGTCGCGGGTTCGAGCCCCGTCATCCACCCCATGTTGGTGTGCGGGCACGGTCGCCGGGCATGACGGAGGCCGGGCGAGTCAGCGGCGCACCCATTTCCAGTAGTCCCCCTGCTGCACGCAGCGGATCGGCTCGCCGTAGGCGTCGACTCCGTCCGTGCCCCGGTACCGAGCGGCGCACATCTCCCCGGACCGGTAGCAGTGCCCACCATTGGACAGCGGATGGCAGCCCTGCTCGGTGGAGCCGACGTCCGGCGGAGGCACGGCAACCGGCGCCGACTCCGGCGATGATGCAGCGCCGCAGGCGCCCAAAACCCGTAGCATCGCCTCCTTCTCGGCGCCGGTGACCCAGAGTCCGTAGCGCGATTTGACGTGCACCTGGCGGGTGACGTACGCGCAGCGGTAGGCCTTGCTGGGCGGCAGCCAGCTCGCCGCGTCGCCGGCGCCCTTGGACTGGTTGGTCGGGCCGTCGACGGCCTGCAGGTTCAACGGATCGTTGGCCAGATCCTCGCGCTGCTGCCGGCTGAGTTGCTGGGCACCCTTCTGCCAGGCGTCCAGCAGCGCGACCACGTGATCGATCTGCACCGTCCCGGATGTGGCCTGGCCGCGCTCGAAGCGAATGGTGCGCCCTGTGTAGGGGTCGCGTAGCACCCCGGACAGTACGGTGCAGCCGTTCGATCCGGGCTTGATGACGGCGACGGTCAGATCCCGGCGCAGGATGTCGTTGCGGGTGTCGCAGCCGTTGTGGCCCCCGTCGACCGTCACGTCGTCGGTCCAGGCGGGTCCGAACAGCGCCCGACCGTAGCCGGTCTTGGGAGCCCGTCCCTTCACTGGCAGCGTCCGCAGCAGGGCGACGACCTCCAGCGCATCGGTCAACGCCGACGACGAGGTGACGACAGGTGGCGAGTCCGCGGATCGCTCGGTCCAGGAGGGCACTGACGTCGCGGGCGACGAGGACGGCATGAGCGGCGCGGGTGACGATGGCGGCAGCGCCGGTGACGCCGCCTCCGGCGGCACGCAGCCCGCGCAGAGCAATACCACCACCATCGCGCCGAGAACCCGCCGCATGCGCCTCTCCTTCACCCGGATTCCCGACGGCTCCTCCCTATCAGACGACGCCGACCGGAGGCAGCACGGCGGCGAGTCGGGTAGCCCCCGAGGTCTGCGGCACGGTTTGGCAGCGATCACCAGGGGGAACCCTCCACCCATGATTGCTCTCATTCTCATCCTGCTGCTCATCTGGGTCGCGTTCGGCGTCGTCGGATTCGTGGTGAAGGGCCTGCTGTGGCTGGCCTTCATCGGGATCGCGCTGTTCATCATCACCGCGGTGGTGGGCGCTTTCCGAGGCAGATCCCGAACCTGACGCGACCGCAGCGCCCGGCGGTGGCACCATGGCCGGGTGAGCTCCGCCGCCGACACGGACAGGGCACCCGGCCGTGCCGATATGTTCGGCGATGCCGACGCTCTCGTCACCGATGGCCTGTGGCGATCCGCCGGACGGTCGGGCGACTGGTTCGCGTGGCGCCGGGCGCTGCCCGCCCTGGTCCGCGAGGTGCTAGCCGAGTGGAATTTGCGCCCGGACGGCTACCGCGGGATCGGTGAGTGCGCCCTGGTGGTGGGGGTCCAGACCGCCGACGGCGCAGCCGCCGCCGTGAAATTCGGCTGGCCACACCCGGAATCCGCGCACGAACACGTGGCGCTGCGACTCTGGGACGGCGCGGGTGCGGTGCGGTTGATCCGCGCCGACCCCGCTCGCGGGGTGCTGCTGCTGGAGCGCGCCGGGCCCGCCGACCTGACCACGATCGATGTGGGCGCGGCCTGCGAGGTGGCGGCGGGGCTGTATCCGCGGCTGCACCGGACGGCCACCGGGCAGCTGACTCGACTGTCCACGCTCTGCGGCCGATGGTCCGCCGAGCTCGCCGCACTACCCGCCGACGCACCGGCCCCACATCGGCTGATTGCCCAGGCCTCTTCGCTGGCAGCCGATCTCGCCGCGGATGCGAACACCGATGGGCAGCTGCTGCACGGCGACCTGCACTATTTCAACGTGCTGGCCGGGCACCGCGAGCCGTGGCTGGTCATCGATCCGAAGCCGCTGTCGGGCGATCCGTGTTTCGAGGTGGCTCCGCTGCTGTGGAACCGATGGGACGAAGCTGTTGCCGCTGGGAATGTTCGAGAGGCCGTCCGCAGCAGAATGTTTCGCGTGACGGACACGGCCCGCCTGGACCCCGATCGGGTGCGCGATTGGGTGATAGTGCGGGAGATGGTCAACGTGTTGTGGGCGCTGCAGGACTCCCCCACGTTCGAGCCACTCGATCGGGAGTGGATCACCAGGTCGGTCACGATTGCCAAGGCGATGCAGGGCTGAGAGTAACGCTCATGCCAGGTATCTCATGCCCATCGCATGCCGCACTCGGTCCAAGGTCTGCCCCGCGATACCCGTCATCGTCGCGATACCGTCCACCAGAACGGCGTCCAGGTAACCCGGATCGGCGATCAGCTCCCGTCGACGGGTCCGTACCGGCCGTAGCGATTCGTTGACTGCGGCGGTGACGAGATGCTTGAGCCGCGCCGATCCTCCATCGCCGACCCGCTCGGCAAGCGAAGCCGGGCAGTCCCCGGTCAGCACGGCAGCGATGGTCAGCAGGTTCGCGACTTCGGGCCGGCGGTCGGGTTCGAAGGTGATGCGACGCTCGCCGTCGGTGCGGGCCGCTCGGATCGCCGCAGCGGTCTCGTCTTCGGTGGCCGACAGATCAATCGCGTTACCACGGGACTTGCTCATCTTGGTTCCATCGGTGCCGAGCACGGTCGGGGTGTCGGCCAGCAGCGCGGCCGGTTCGTCGAACACTGGGCCATATCGCTCGGTGAAGCGACGGGCGATCAGTCGGGTGACCTCCAGGTGCGGCAGTTGGTCGCTGCCCACCGGCACGATAGTGCCACCGCAGCACAGGATGTCGGCCGCCTGATGCACCGGGTAGGTCAGTAGCAGTCCGCTGATCGCGCGGCCGGCCGCCGCGGCTTCGGCCTTGACTGTGGGGTTGCGCTGCAACTCCGCGGCGCTGACCAGCGACAGGAACGGCACCAGCAGTTGATTGAGCGCGGGCACCGCCGAGTGCGGGAAGATCACCGTCCGCTCGGCGTCCAAGCCGACGGACAGGTAGTCGGCCACCAGGCCGCGCACCCGCTCGCGCAGCGGACCGGTGCCGTCCCGGTCGGTGATCACCTGATAGTCGGCGATGACGATGAAGATGGGCACGCCCAGGTTCTGCAACCGAACCCGGTTAGTCAGCGTGCCCAGGTAATGACCCAGATGCAGCGAGCCGGTCGGACGGTCGCCGGTCAGCACGCGGTGCCGCTCGGGGCTCTCGCGCAGCTCCCGCTCGAGTTGCGCGGATCGGGCGCGGGCTGCGCGATAGGAATCCGCCGGCTCAGGGGCTGGACTCACACCGATTCGACGGTCCCGAGTGGTGGTGCTGGTCATGTGATGCTCCTAGGGATGGGAGCCGCCGACGCAGCGTTCGGGATCTCTCAGCGAGACGGACAGCGCGATCCGTCGAGAAGCGACCCGGCCGCCGATCGGCGGCCGCAGTCGGTGACATCGCGGAACGCCGTCAGGCGACCCGCCACCAGGAGGTGCGCTGGGATGTCATGCCGGTGAGCCTAGCAGGCGCCCAGCCGGCTGACCTGCCGGTTTCCCGACCGGCAGCCTCAGGCTGTACAGTAGACCCGGCTCCGGGGGACCTACCGGAGTTCGCGCCATTAGCTCAATTGGCAGAGCAGCTGACTCTTAATCAGCGGGTTCGGGGTTCGAGTCCCTGATGGCGCACATCACACCTGGGTCCCCGCCGCTCCGGCGCGGATCCCCGACGCGGTCCAGCGTGGGCGCACGCCGCACGTCCCGATCCTTCGTATGTGACATACGTACGCAACGGTGGCCTTGCCTGCCACTATCCGACCAGGGTGACTCCGTCGAGCCCGCGGGAACCACGCACCGCCCGAGCGCGCTCGACCAGCCAATTGAACAGCGGCCCCGGATCGAGCATCATCTCGGGGTGCCACTGCACGCCGATGGCGTCGGCCCCGGTGATCTCGATGGCCTCCACCACGCCATCGTCGGCGGTCGCGGCCACTAGCGCTCCGTCCCCGGGGCGGTCGACCGCCTGGTGGTGGAAGCTGTTCACCCACGCCTCCCCGCCGAGCATCTCATGCAGCCGGGTGCCGGGCATCAGCCGCACCCGATGGGCGGGATGGTGCGCCGGATACAGGTCGAACGAGTGCGACTGCCCGGAGTCCCGCGGCAAGTGCGCCACCAGCGTGCCGCCCAGCGCCACGTTGAGCACCTGCACACCGCGACAGATGCCCAGCACCGGGACCCCGCGCGCCAGCGCCTCACGTACCAGGCCGATCTCGTGGCCATCCCTGTCGGGATCCAGCACGGTGGCCATCGGCCCAGGGGTCGATCCGTATCGCCGCGGGTCCACATCGCCGCCCCCGGCGATCAACACACCGTCCAGGTGCTCCAGGATCGCGTCAATCGGTGCTTCACGCTGCAGATGCACGGGGAGGCCTCCGGCTTCGGCCACCCGGCTGCAGTACGCGGAGATCACGGTGTCCATGGGGTGGCGCGGTGTGCTGGCGGCTAGCTCCGTACGGCCGGGGTTTCGGGGTGCAGGATGGAGTGCAGCTCGTCTCTGCTGTTCTCGATATGACTGGTCATCAGGCGGGCGGCACGCTTGCCGTCTTGCGCCTGGATGGCGCGCAGGATGGCGGCGTGCTCTCGACGCATGTCGGTGATGCAGGGCAGATAGTTCAGGTTATCGGTGGGAGCGAACAGCTCGCCGCGAGCATCCCGGATTGCTTCCTCAAGCCGCGGACTACCTGCGGCATCAGCGATCTGCGCGTGAAACGCAGAGTCGTGGGCGCGAAAAACATGCCGCGGAATGCCCTCCTCCAGCGCCTCCACCGCTCGGCGCATGGCCTCCAGGTGCTCGTCCGTGCGCCGGCCGGCGGCCAGCAGCGCGGCACGAGACTCCACCGCCACCCGAAACTCGCACAGGTCGTCGAACTCGGCAAGCGTCGCCCGCATCCGGCCCGCCCACAGATCGGGGTTGGATCCCAGCGCCGACACCCAGGTACCGCCGTGGGCGCCGCGCTGGGTGGCCACGTAGTTCAGCGCGGCCAACTCTGCGAGTGCTTCACGTAGGGCAGTGCGGGAGACACCCAACTGCGCTGCAAGCTCCCGCTGTGGTGGGAGCTTCGACCCCTCCGGCAGCTCGCCGCTGTGGATCAGGCGACGAAGCAGCGCGGCCACCTCCTCGCCCGTTCTGGTGGCGGGCGGCAGATGGAAGTTCATTGGACTGACACTAGGACCATTGGCGGAAGGCGTCAAGCCTCTCCATACCCCGATCCCCGATGACTCATGTCAAGATGCCCGCTTCGATTGAGTCGTTGACTCATCGGGAT